>Ga0065711_1000493_pt1 | contig 64660 bp, 34 predicted proteins | sample Hoacrofraction12_FD_59098 | JGI IMG/M metagenome (GOLD analysis project Ga0065711, IMG submission 59098) | Hoatzin crop microbial communities from Cojedes, Venezuela - Epithelial fraction 12 v2 (version 2) | ecosystem: Host-associated > Birds > Digestive system > Esophagus > Crop | place... | reverse complement strand
AAAAAAAAAAAAAAAAAAAGAAAGAAACTCCTTAAAGTGATATGGGGTTTCAGTTCATTTTAACTGGTGAACTGTAAGAGAAACAGGAAAACAGAAATGTAAAAAGTTCAGAGTATTTTTACTGGAAAAATTAAATCATTTGAAAAGAAAAAACTATGTAACAGTTTCAGTATAAAAGCAAGGGCATTTACATTGAGTGCCTAGCACTGCAGCCCTCCTTGCCATTCTGGGAGCAGCTGTATGGCCAGCCAGGTCCCAGCAAGAGTCTTGTCTTCTGCTGCACCCGCAGCTGGTCAGCGAAGGCAGAGCCGTGGGGCTGGCCAGGGCTGCTCGCTCCCAGTGCCTGTCTGCTGGCAGCATGCTCCCCTGATGCCAGAGACAGACTGTTTCACACTCACACAGCTTCCTCCTCCTCCTCCTCCTGTCACTGTAAGGCAGTGCACTGCTAGCACAGGAGTAATACAACTGTAATTACTCCGTTGTTAAGAGGTCACCTACATCTTAAATCATCACTCCATATATTAGGCAGATATATTTCTTCACCAAGGCACTGATCTTGCACATACTTAAGTACAGCCATAATTTCCCTGATGTAGGCTGTCTCATTGAAAGCCACTGCATTACTTACAAGCACAAGGACAAACCTGTGCCTAAGTGTTAGAAAGGCTAGGCCCAGATAATTCTGCATATTTACACTGCATTCATAAATACATGTAATCAAGCTGAGCAATATATTTGATACTTCCTATTCAAAAAACTAAAAGAAAATTGGACAACTTTGAACACACACCTCTCTCAATTTTGTGGCTCTATTGCTTGAGAAACTGAAAGACACTCAATCTTACAGCTAAAAAGTGCAAGGCTGAATCACATTTACTTTTCTGCCTAACTTTGTCATAAAGAACAGTAATGCCTCCTTGTACATGTATGTTAAAATAGCAACTCATATCTGTTATATTCAGTTAGTGAGACTGAGCCCATGATGTTTTCTAAAATGCCTTGAGCTATTTCCACAGCTGTAGTTTTCAGAATTTACTTTTCATCAAAAGAAACCACCACATAACCATTCATCAATTACCACAGGCATACCTCCAAGTCACTGTCCGGAGGGGGTGATGGATTATTCTTCCGCCCTCTACCCCGAGATTTTGACCCAGAACTCCTACATGTTCTCTCATCAAGATCTTTGATTGGCGTGGAGGGGCTCTGCACTGTGTCAAACTCCCCTGTAAAATCAACCATTCATGGCAAAATTAGTGCTGGATTTTTAAATAGTGAACCTTTTTTTCCTCATAGCTAGACACGTCTGCATGCAAGCTCAACCACAAGATGCACCTAAAAAGTTGTATAAAACGAGTGATAACGTGGTTTGTCTTATGAAGATGGAATCTGCAGATGCCACATACACTTTTGACCTTACCAAGGAAATGTTATAAAACTTAGCAGAATAAGAGAACGACTAAAATGACACATATGCATGTGCAGATACATACACAAATACACAGGAGCACACTCAAAATATTGGTAGATCCAAGGAATATGTATTTTAAAAGTCACACCAATGACTTGCCAAAACATGAAGTGCCTTTTAATTAAAGTAGTTCACTTCCCATGTTTGGAGTTCAGCTAGACTTCTTTTCAAGTCTCGTGTTACTTTTACCAGAATACCCTTTGGCACATGTTCACACACCAGAAAAGCCAGTCAGCTTCCTTCTTCATCTCCTCCTCCCCTGTCATGTACTTGTATTCTGATCATCCTTCTCTAAGTACCAACTATCATCTGCTGTCAGAGAGAAGATGTACTAGAAGGACCTTTGGTCTGGCGTGGCATAGCTGCTCTTAACACTCAGGCCTACCCCTATTTACTCATTTAATCTGCTTTGCCTCTGCTGGTACCAAAGGGTTTTAGAGGTGACCACAAACCAGTAGCTACGTAAGACATAGAGTCAGCAAGAAAGATGACGTGGAACTTTCCCTTACAAAGTACTTTTATGTCACAGCTCAGTAAACAGAAAGTACCTTTTTCTTCATAACTCAGTACCTTTGGTGCCCTTTTAAAATTGCTAGCAATAAATGCAGTTTGGCTAGGTTCTCGAGTGCTAAATGACATAAATCCTCCTTCGCCATCTACCCTATTAATGATTTTTCTCCATTAAAGAAGGAAAAGGTACAGCTTAGATCTGACATCTACTACAGAGTCTGATTCAAAGGAGTCCTTGTGCTGCATGTAATTGAGCACTTCTGGGCCACTCTGGTAATATGTATTAAAAGTGCTCATGATGGCAAATCTGCAGAATAAATCAACACTTGGTACAAGCATTTTCCAAGAATCATCTGTGATGAATCTGATTTTGAGCTGGAACCTGAACATTATTTCTTTTTACAAAGGAGCACCACTACAGTCACCAAAATCCAGCAGGCAACAGAGAAAGTGGCCAGCAGATCAGAGAGAGTGATTTTTTTGCTCCATTCTGAAGTTTTGCAAGTCCACATCTGGGAAAATGTCGAGTTTTTGGTCCCCAAATATTAGAGAGATATTGACAAATTGGAGTTAGTCCAGGTGAGGGTCGCCAAGACAGTTAAGGGGCTGAGCACAGAGGATGAAAGGCTGAGTGACTCTTCACGGAGGTATACAGAGAAAGGACAAGAACCAACAGACAGAAATCACAGCACAGGATATTCCTGTTAGATACAAGATAAAAATCCTTCACTGTGAAAGTGGTCAGGCCCTGGGACAGGTGACCGGAGAGACTGGGCATTCTCCATCCTTGGAGATTCTCAGAACTCCATTGGACACAGCCCTGAGCAACTTGATCTAAGTTGGCTCATCCATGAGCAGGCTGGACCAAAAGACCTGCAGAGGTCCCTTCCAACATGAATGATTGAATGTTTCTGTGATCTTGCCCGAGTCATTCACCTCATTCTCCCTCCACGACAAAGGAGAAAACAATTCTAGTCTAGCAGGCTCTAAGAAGAAAAAATAGTCTGCAGTCTCAAGTTAAGGGTCTGTGCACAATGTAAGACAACAGTTAAATTCTTAATCTCTTCCATCATTTATTTATACCTTACAACAAACTACATACATAAGATTATTAAAATAAATACACTGGGAAGATATATTTATATATCTTGACTGGAAAAACACTGTTGTATTTCTTGGAAGAATAAGATTTAAGCCTATAATGTCACATTCCTGAATGGGAGCTCTCGACATTGTGAGGAAAGAATTCAAGATTCAAGGAAAGTGGAAAACAAGATGAAAGTTAGTTCCTGAGCCTCCTGGTTAGGACATTTACCTGGAGAAGGATGTATATAGGTTCCAATGCCTTCTCCAGGACAGACTGCTTTATCTCACTGAATGACTGATATATATGAAGTATAAAGATATATTTTCATGACCAAGAATCCACATCTCTCTACCCCCAAGTGAAAGGTGATGAATCTTCCATGAAACAGAAGGAAATCAAATACGTCTCTCTCATTTCCTCGAAAAGTACTGAAATAATTCTGCTACTGCCTGGAAGAAGATACTTCTACATTTTTCTCAAACTAGGTGATGACTAGTTCAATGTCACAAAATCAGTGTGCTCCTCTGCTGTGCAGAACAGAGCCAAACTTCTTCAGAACCACAATTTGAGAATTTATTCCAGATATCATTTTAGGTAGGTCTGTCCTAATTTAGATATATGCATATAATATGCATTCTGTAGTATTTTCTCTTTCATCTGAAACTCTTATTTGCCAAGAAACAATGGGAAAATTGAGCAGCAATAGTAATATCTAATGAATAATTTTTCCATGCTCTTTTTACTTTGTCCCTACAGAACGGAGAAAGAATTCTTGTTGACTAATCATTTCTATTCACAGCACGGTGTTGATGTCAGTAAGGACACTGCAGGCAGTGGAGCGATCAATAAGGTCACATTATCTTAGTTCTTCCTCCATAAGAAGAACAGCAAAATATACTTTTGCAAATTTACAAATGTACCAAAAGATGCTTCATAACCAGAATCCTCATGCAGCAAAAACCTACACTGGTTTCAACAGAAGTTCTGAGTGTGCAACAGCTCTGTACAAAAATGTAATTTCCTAGATTTTTCTGACAGAGCAGAAAAAATATCCCAAAACAAAACCCCAGAAATGAAAAGACAAACATTAAATAAATAAAGATGAATGTTTACATTCTTACCACAGAAGTCTTCTTATTTATAACATTTCAACATTTTACAACAAAATCAAGAGTCGTTTCTACAGTAATGTATTAAAACATCTGTTCTCAATGACTGTGTTTAATCTACCAAAAATAAAATATAAAAATATCCTGTTCTAAATCTTCTCTTGAAAGTATTCAACAACTGAAGTAAATTACTTCAATTTTCATTTACCATTAGCCACTAGCCATTGCCCCAGGCTTCTGCTTGAGTTAATGCTGTATATGATTGCTTAATTATCCATTAATCAGTACCGTAACTAATCACTGTACCTTGTAAGTTGTAGATATTTAAAGCCAACTTTATTTCATTACACTAATCTCTAAATCAGAACGAGCAGCTGTCTCTTACTTGAATGCAAGGTATGCATCTATTTTAGAACTGCAGAAGTCAGTAGTGCATGTTTTTTTGAACAACTGCAGACTTAATTGCTTGATTTGCTTTTTACCAACAGCAGGCTAAAGGAGCAACTGCATTTTCTTACCCTGTGTTTGCTTTAGAAATGAGGTCAATGCTGATAAAAGGAAAACTTATTAAAAATTCAGCCATATAACACAGAAGAATGCAAAAAATTCTAGTACCAAAGAGTACTGAAAACCTTACCCTCATGAAAAATTCCTACTGCAGTTTCCTATTAGATAGAAATTTTTATTGTAATATTTGAAATATTTTAGGTTTTCCAATATTCAACACATGCCTAATAAATATATTTCATAGCCTCCTCACACTGGAACTATGAGCAGCATCAGAGATCGAATAAAGCAAGAGGAAAATGTTAAAACAAGAGCATGGAATGGCCTCTTTATCACAGATGTTCATACACACACAGTTCATGTCCAGCAAGAAGCCTTCTATGCTGTGGAGACCTTGCAGCAGCCCCAGTTCGAGGACGGGGAGTTACAGCGCTACCTTTACAAATGGAGGTGGTCTTTCATATCCAGAACATTGTTTCCCACCTGTAGTTCAATGTGAACATCCCCTCCTCCTTGTTAAAACACAGTTGTGCCACTTAAGCAGGAGAAAAGAGGTATGGGCACAGTCTGCATATAGACCTAATGCCATGTCCTGGAGAAGCTGCAAAGGATGACTTCTTTGTGGGTACCAAATTAAGAGAGACCAAGCTCTGCTGCATCCCAGTAACCAAACTGGAGCTAATATCCTACGAGTGATTCACCTCGCCTGGCTCTGGACTTATGAAAGTGAGGTGCTTACACATGAAGCTTTTACCCAGGCCTATTTCCTCTGCTAGAATTTTGTCTGCCCTAGGTTAAATGTAGTCATGTGCTCACCAAATGTACTCAAATGTACTCAACTCTTTCGACCTCATCTCAGGATTCGTCTGATTTAACCCAATCATCTGAGCTGAATTGCCCTTGGAGATATCTATTTGTATCACAGACACTCTGTGCTAGCGAGTGCACTTTGAAAAATCTTTTTTTTTTTCTTTTTTTTTCCCCCTAGCTTGTAATGTTTTATTGCTTGTTATGTCCCTGCTCATGGCAGGGGGGTTGGAACTAGATGATCTTTAAGGTTCTTTCCAACCCTTACCATTCTACGATTCTATGATTCTATGAGTATCAGAAAGTGAAAAGTCTATTTCAATTTTCATCTCATTTTCTTTACTTGGTGAATAAATTAAATTATTACTGATATTAATTCTTGATCTGACATGGCTTGATTATGAAAACAAGAAATCCTGTATGTGTGGAGCGTACTAGAGGCTTTGATTAGTTATTTGAATTAATAGCTAGCACAGAAGGCAGAAGAGTGAAGTGCCTCATTGTGTTTAATCTCCAATTTTAGCTGGAGTCAGTCTAAGGACCGAGCAGTAAATTCCTGTTAGGCAGCAACTGAACATGGTGCGTGCTGAAGCTCTGCAGTCTGATCTACTCTGTCCGAAGTGATCTCCAAGACAGTGCACCTCACTGATGGAAATTTATTTTTACAGTGACACAGAAGGACACAGGCATGTCATGTATTCTCAAAGTGGGTGTTACGCTCCCAGCAGAAGGTCGCATGATCAGTGCAACGCTTCACAGAAATAAGGAGTACGTGGGCGGACTTGTAAGTTCAGATGCACAACCTACTTAACAGGAAAACAAGGTCACAGGCTTAAATAATCCACAAACAAGAAAAATCCTTACTATTTCACAGATGTGAAGCCTTCGATACTTTTTCAACCTGTTCAAGCTATGTAAGATTCCTTTTCTTTGCCAATGCTATTCAATATTAAGGGAGTTTGTAATACATGATAAATCTATACAGCATTTCTAGGAAACACACGTACACAAGGGAGACACAATCTCAGAAACGCTGTCTGATTTTCCCAAATAAGAATATATGGGAATAACAAAAGAACAACGAAAAGTACACAGGACACGTACAATTATCAAAACATCACTTGTGACCATACCCTACCCTACTCTACTACAAACATGCACATGCACACACAAACTTTAAAAATCAGCTCGAGGAAACCAGCTGGCAAGGAAAAATTTCAACTCACGCAATTAAAATTCCAATGTTTTTAGTGAATTTAAGCAGCTTATATGAAGTATGGGGCCTTGTTTATACTTTTCTACACACTATTACCCCTCCTTTGCACAGATTCATCATTATAGTACATGAGTTTTTCTTCGATACTTTTCAGTGAGATGTTGCAGCTGCCAGGATGAGAATTAGGAAGATTTATGTAAAGAGTTGGTTTTGTGATTAAAGCCCATTTCCCCCCTATTCAGAACCTAATCTAAACCCCAGTTTTTTAGTCCTTTTATAAACGATCATGGTCTGTAGGTAAGGAAGACACTACCCATGCTGCATGAGTGACATCCGTTTCCCTGGAAGAGATTTCTCTAACAGCACTGAGCCAGGCAGCTGGCTACTGGTAACCTCTCCCATAGATGCTACACGCAGCCTTAGTAGGCTACTTAGGTTACGGATATATAATGTTGAGATAAATCTTTAACAACTTCCTATATAACGGAAAAAATACAGGAAAGTGAGCATGAAAAAGTAGTCTCTGGTCACCTGGTAAGGATAACACTTGTCTGACTGTGGCTGTGAATTCCTAAACTAGCCCACCAACATCTTCACAGCTCTGCACAATACTATGCATAATTTCAAATACACAACTTTAATTGCTTTTTATTTTAGTCCCATTTATATTAAACAGGGGAAAATAAATTGTTGAGTCAGTCAGAAACTTAGAAATCTAGCATAAAAAAAAAATCCATATTAAATTCTGCATTTTCACAACATGTAGAATGGAGCAGGCAAATGACTGCGAACCGGGTTAAAACAGCGATGAGGAAAACCAAGGAGCTGCCATTGCGCAGCAGCGGTGCCCTCGGAACAGAGCCGTGCAACGCAACGTTGTGCTGCAGGGGGTGTGCACAAGGCGGCAGAGCGGGACAGGCGAACCGAGCCTCCTCGGGGCCCCTGGGAACTTTCTTTTTCGCAGCTGCTTCAACGCTATTGTTTTCAAGAGACTTGTGGTAATAACCGATTGCTCTATTCTTAGTTACCTGAGTTTGTAAATTAGCAATCATGGCTAGTATAGATTTGAATAAAGCCCATGTACTCTAGCTCACGCGACTGGGGCGTCGTTAAACGAACAATGGTACCTTGCTTTAAATTCTTTACAGCAACACTTCAGAACATGTCAGTGGATAAAGGAACGTCTCACTGTCAGTAACAGAAGAGCTCACTGAATTTTTATTTCAAAATTTACTAAAGGTTTGTTGCCATACAGTTGTTTCTGGTACTAAAGGATCCCTACCAGACTGCTGTAACCTTTTCGAGGTCTTCTCCTTCAACAGATGACCATCTCGGTCTGCAAAGAGCTTTATTTAACTAACAAACAAATTAGACAGGTTTCTCAACTAAAAATAACCCCTCAACTTATTTTGGCTGGTTTGCACGATAAAGTTTTCTTAAAAGCATGAGCTTAAAATGTCAATATTCAAACAAGGTGGATATGGAAATCTTGTCGTTACACAAGTACAGAATAAAATACAAAAATTTTTTTCACCTGAATGTAGATCTGTACCTGGTTGACTAGTCAGGCCAGGGAGAGAGTCTTGTAACTGGTAGGTTGATGATGATGAAGTGCCATCAGCCGTGTTGTTTGAGGTCATATATGCACCATATGTTGATGCTGAGTAATACTGTGCATATTGATTTTGGCCAAAAGCTGTGTATGATGGATAATCCTAAAACAGCAAATGCAGCAGAGTACTTAAGCAAAGTAGAGAGTGATTTTTCCAACAAGTATTTGTAAATGTGCAATCATATGACTTTTACAGGAGTTTGGGGGGTTTAGTTTAGATTTTTTTTAATATAAGGATATTTAACATTTTTAAATCTAAGGATATTTACTAACAGACTAACAGGGAGGTTGCTGAAGTATTGAAGTGCCAAAAGATGCAAGTAGGCGTCCACTGGGATTTTTATCACTTTCCAGATAAAACAGCATTGAACCACAGTGAGTCTGATTCAAGATAAAAGATCTAAATTAAACTAACATGCTGTCATTGGAGTTCTATAAATCCTTTTGTAATTGACAAATACTAATGTTAATATTCTTACCTGCTGTGAACTACTGAAGTTTGTAGAATTTGAAACAGAATTGTTTGCATAAATAGTGGATGATGGTGTAAAACTAGAACCTAAAATTAAAACATACAATTAACTGTGAGAACTTGTTTGTGAGACAAAATAAAATTCTAAATACAGTATTCCATGTTAAGATACAGATGAATCAGAATAACAAACAGCTTTTATCATCTGTTTAAACAATAAAATATTGTAATAAAACTTAAAAGAAATGAAATACTACTTCCATGCATACAGGCATTCATTCCTCTTCACACCACGCAAGGAAAGTATTGGCAGTAAGTCATTACACCGATCAAGAAAGCATTTTGCAATTTATTGCAGTGTCTCACCTCTTCTCAAATACTGTTTTTCTCTTTGGCCTTCATTTCTAAGTTCTAACATTTTTAGTGTATGTTCACTTATGAAACAAAAAACTTTTCAAATAATATTTTAATGATCCAGGTGTTTTGAATCGATCTGTAATGAGGCATCTCCTTGTTTTCAACGTAAGTCAGATGATTCATATTATAATTTGTAAAATTTAAAAGATTAACCATTGTAGAAGAAGCTTAAAAGTTATCCACATAAAACAGGTTTTCAAAGATCAAAGGGTAATAAATGAATTAATAATTGAATATTAAATGAAAGAATAAATATGAATTAAGGAAAAATTCTAACAAATCATGCGAATCTAAAGAGAAACAAGTATCAAATGATGTCATACTCAGAAACTAGGAAACAAGGAAAACAGACTTTCATACAGTGATAAATACAACAAATGCTTCCAGTCCAGCCATGTGATTTCACCCCATAAAAAAAATGAAGGTGCAAATAGGGACTGGATTGCATGACCAGTTATAAATTAACAGATGACCACAACGAATTCACATGTGTGTATTAGTACTGGAGAAAAATACTTTGCTGTAAATTTTAGAGGTAAACATAGCTGCCAATGATAAGCATACTTGCCAGAGCTCACAAAAATGAACAGAAAACACATCATAAATATGATGGAAGAGGGGGCCGTTGGCAGCAGCGGGACAGGATGAGCCCTGATAGCAGTGGCTACTCACCTGGCATCTGGTAAGAGTAGGGTGTTTGGCCTGGCTGTGGGGTGGAAAACCCTGGGCTGTAACTGAGGCACCCACTCTGCAGTGGTGACTGGGTCTGCGAAAGCCCACTTTCCGTCTTGATGCCTGGCAACATTACACCCAAATCTGTATAAGAAATTAATTTTCAACCGATTCTTTAAAATATTTTCTTACAGTTGGGAAAAAAAAATAAAACAAAAACATCAAAAACGTTCACGTCGGCATTGCTCTTACTTCTACGTAAGGTGAAGTAATAAGAGGTCAAATACCGTAAGTGGGTAAGCTGTACGGCTGTCCTGTCTGTGAGTAGGCTGTATAGACCGCTGGTTGCTGCATTCCTGTATACTGGGTTTGTCCGGCATAGGCAGACATTGTTTGAGCTGCTGGTGTAGAAAGAATGTGTGGATAGGGCCTAAATATCAGGAAAAATAGCATTACTGTGGCAACAAATACTTTGTATGTTGATTCAAGCAATAAAGTAAAAGGTTTAAAGATGTCCAAAGGCAGTTCATTATTCTGCCAACTGTTCCTCTTCTGGGATTTCTTCCATCCCCCACTGAAATAAGCTGAAAACCACTCCAGCGCACATTCCCCAGGGCATGAATCCCAGGTGAATATTTGTGCAGTCCCACCACTACTGTTTAATTCTCCAGCTACTGCCTCCAGCTCTAGGTGGACTGTGCCACGGCTATATGTCTTTATATGGGTTTGACCCCTTTGAGCCACAATCAGCCTGCTTAAATCTGAAAAGCCCTCATGCTTGTTTAGTCCAGTAGAGGAAAACTTGGACTAGAAGAATAAAGGAAATACAGAGGTGAACACTGAAGCTACTACATTATGTCCTCCGTGTACGGTTCTGCTTCAACAGACATCTAGCCTCCGGCTTCAACAGGAGATGGATCGTGCCCATTGTGAGCCACATGAAAAATACTGACGGCAAAACTTTGGTAACCAGATGGGCTTTAAACGTTTGGAAAATATGGTCTAGGGAAACAGAATGGAAATAAAAATGGCCCTTTATTTATAAACACTGAGTTTTTACACTGAGATTGAACAAAATAAAGTTTAAAATTTTTGCCCTACAGAGTTGCAAAACCATACAGAGAAACATTTGTCTTGGATTGTTTTGTAAGTCAAATAAGATTTTATGGACCAAGAGTTGAATAAACACACTCTGCAGAATTACGCTAACTGAAACCTGGCCATTAAAAGCCATGACCAAATTTCAGATTCTATTTTTTTTAAATTTTTACTTTCTAATTAGTTCAGTACAGTTGGCAGCAGTTACTATCAGAAAAGGATTACTCATTAATTTAGATGCCAATAAATTACAACAGTAGATTAAAAATTCTATTAAACCTTATAATGTATTTGGCCAAAAGTATTTGATATAGTTTGCCAAGACCTGTTTTAAGTGGAATGAGGGCTGTTCTTAGTTCAGGCACCTACTTTCTGTGTCAATAAATATTGGCCACTATGATATGCAGGCAAATCTGTTAAAGAAACTTGAAAAAGGCTGATCAGCTACAGTTTCAATGTTTTATCTGTATCAAAGACACATAGGTAGCTGTATCAAATCCACGGAAACACATAGATGGTATACTGGAATTAAATACCCTTGTGCACAACACTGATCGTAGGACAAGTAAACTAACAGCCTGCCAACTGCAGTCTTCAGTGCTTTTTCCTGAAGTTCCCACTTCTGGATTCACGTGATTGCCCAAGAGTCTGTTTTCCTCAAAAACAAATGCAACACATTTTCTATTCCTAACAATGCCCACTGGCTTAAAAATAAAAAATGAGACTACAAGCTAATCCAATTCATTTGATGTTTAAATCTTATGATATTGGAGAAGGAGGAGGAAAGGGTGGTTCACGACTGCGGAATGTTCAGAAGCTTTTGGCAATGCTGGTACTGGAAGGGTCTGTGACAGAGTTACCCCTCAGTTTGCATCCTGCACATGCAATTGTGATTTCTAAATATAAACTGTCTTCTTCAAAATATGTCTGTACACATTGCCAGCACTGTTAAGATGCTGATGTCTGAGGACGTAATAGTCCTATTTTTTCCTTCTGTTGTGTGCAGATATTTAAGGGTATTTCTTGTGCAACAATACCGTACTGCACAGAGCAGGATCCTACTCTGCAGCCATGTGAGGAAAAAAGTTGGAGAGAGTGCTATAATGGAGGCAGTACTGAGGCTTAAGTGTTTTCCTTTCTCTCTGTTTCTTCTGCTGATGAACACTTGTTTGCAACAAACCGCAGAACTGCCTACAGCCAAGGTCAATTCCCTATAAAAGACTAGAAGAGGTGCAGACACTAACTTGGAGGGATATATCTGCGGAGAGTACTGGTGCGCTGATCTTGGGCTGTAGCCACTACTTGTTATTACTGCAAAAGAGAAAACAAGAGTACAGCAGTTAGAAACATCATGAGGCCAATACAGCCGAAGAGTCTGAATGTTAATGCAGCAACACTAGCAGAGAAGCTCACTGGAATGGACAGCTTTTCAACAAAGCAGACGTCACCTGAACTGCAACATCTTCATACAAAAAATAAAAAACTCCCAAATCATCATTGTACAGAACTCTTTAGTTGGTATGGGTGTGCCATGCTTTTTCAGTTTGACTGACATGCTTCTGAGTATACTGCAGAGGCATATATTTCATACATCATCTGTGATTCACAAACCATAGATCTTTCAAATCTGCAAGTTGTATTAAAATTGGTAGTTAAAAAGAGTCTTGTGATTTAACATATGGCATTGCACAGGATTGAATTAACATACGCATACTTTTAAAGTCTCACATTAACAAGTTTAATTTTAACACTGGGTAGGAAAAATGCATTTTATATAAGTGTGCTTAATTTTAGTCAGCTTAGGTGATGGAAGTTACCGAATTGACTATTAGAAAATGAATACCATTCCTTATCAACAGGTCGATTAGAACATAGCCATTAACAACAATATTTTTATTTCAAAAGCAAGCATAAACAGTCCTGTCCAGTAGCCATCAAAATTGTCTATGTCTATACTTTTTGCAGCTGCATTCTTCCAAGAAAGCTAGCAGAACAATAGTCATATCCCATTAAAATTTCATTCAGAAGCGGTGCTCACGCTGGATTAATTCCAAGTGTTTGGAAGTTTCTCTTTCTTTTAGCCATCTGTCCTGAGTAAGACAGATGTATTCCAAATATATGTACTCTAAAGTGTTGAACCAGTCCCTTCAGAGCAAATCCATACTGGGCAAACATACAGAGTGTCTTTATTAGGCCATCTGCTGCTCATTCACTTTTCAAAAGATTAAAGTAGTACACAATGAAGCACTGGAATTTCTTTAGTCTAATCAATCATAGTTGTACTTCAAAGTGTACCCTCTTCCTGAGTTGTTTGTAATGGTAGCAGAAATGAACTTTCAGAATTACATAAGTGACAAATAGGTTTTGGTTCCTAACTACTTTATGAAACATGATATATTTCTACATCCAGGACTAATTAAAATCTTTGAGACCTATTGCTTTGAACATACACAGAACTTCATAGTTTTAAAACTAGTTTAAACACATTTAGAACATATAGGACTTAAAAGGAAAATGCAGTAGAAAAAAACCAATTAGCTTCTTTTCTAAATGTGCAGTTGAGTATGGCTTGAAAATAAAGAAGAATCAGGTAGTAATTTTTGCAACATGTGTCACCAGATTTCATAAAAGAGTTGCTGATTGAAAAGATATTGAGGGTTTGCCTGTGACGGAAATCTGCTGAATTTAATTTTGTGTGACTATTCTTTTCCTTTTGAATGCCCTTCCGTGGTTTAAGCTCCATCCGCAGAGTGATCCACTAGGTGTGCATACGGCTAGTCCCAAAGTTAGATGAACCTACAGCTGTATTTATCAACATAATCAATCCATAGAACATGAAAGGATGCTCTCAGTTATTCAAGATTTGAAAAGTAAGTAGTCTTCCCTGCTGTATCCCTATGACCTTTCCAAAGACAAACAATAGCTAACAGGATGACCTTGGTGATTCACAGGGCAAGGAACTTTTGTGATCTGTTATTGGCTTATTGGATCTTTTTTGCCTGTACTGCTCCACTTTTTGTCTGATCAGTTGCTGGATGACAGGTCACTTGATTGGTCAGTTTGGTTAAAGCACATTTACCACTCCACCACACCTGATGTAAACTACGAAAAATTAATCACTGTTCATTTAAATCACCCAAGCTACCAAAACCTAACGTTTTTCTGCAAAAACTGTCCTGCCTGCTTCTTTGTTATTTCTTCATATACCTTATTTTATAAATTCAGACAAGAAAATACAATACTTTTGGAATGTGTCTGGTTTAAATTTCCTTTTTTTTTTCCCAGTTTCCCTGATGATGCTGCTAGTCATAGGGAAGAGAGAAAAAGAGGCAAGTGCCCCCAGAGTAAATTATGTACCTTTCAAACTAAAAAAGTCTGTTCCTGTCACTCTTTCTCTGGTAGCTTGTCCTATTGATTTGTGCACTACATTTTAGACTGGGAGATATTTGAGAAACACAGGCGTAAGACCTACCATAACAGAACATTATGACTGAGTAGAGCCTGTGGACTATGCCCGTATCTCACGGATCAGGTTGCTAATTCTAAGGGTTATCAAACGTAAACAACTTTCGCTGCTGGACAGCCTCCTAACCCTTCTTCTGATGACTGTTGGCAATGGAGGAGATGGCAGAGGCAGGTTGTTATGGTTTTTATAACTGTGCCACTTTATACAGCCATTTATATGAATGGGGCTAAACACTGTTTTATGTAGCTTGTATTAAAAACAAAATAAAAAGCGTTTCTTCTCTGAAAAATATTCTCAAATATTTCTAAGACTTCATTACTTGAATTTACCAGAGGAATGCTCTTCAGGGCAGATATAAGACTCTTGATTTCTCAAGTCCCACTACGGTGCTGAGGGCGTATTCCAGTCCCAAGCAATGCTGATTCACAGGGGGAACAAGAAGCTGACAGTCAGCTCTTGCCACTTACCCTGTTAGCTCAACTGGCCAAGGTGGCTGTGGAGAATGAAAATGACCACAAACTGTTCTGATAGCATGTGTTGGGTTCAGTACATTAACATAGGCTGGAATTTTGTATTTTTTCATTGCACATCTGGAAAATTCTGTGCAAAGAGGTGACGTTAAAAGGAGATTATTTAAATAACAAATCACGATGTCTACACACAGGGGGACCAAATGTAGGTTATACAGCAGTGGCGTTTCATAACTTTGCCTTTATAGCCTTCAGAAATCATTTTCTATATCCTTTTGTGTGTAATAAATACTAAGTAAAAAGGATGACCAGAACTTCAAATGTCTCTCTCTCCACTCCACTAAAATGATAAAAAAATTTCAAATTAATCCAATATTGTAAGCAATTTAAACACAAAAATGCATACACTCACAGTACAGCAGCTGCATCAGATTCACAGAGAATGAAAATGCTCAGATCAAGGCTGTTCTTGCATCTCTCCACATACTGTGAATACCCACCCCAATTGGAGTCTGCTGCAGGATCCCAAAGCTTCAAATTGAGTATGCTGATATTAGTTACCAACCACCATTCTTTGAAGAACAAGGAGGTGGAAGAGGGGTGCACAACTTGACTATTCACCCAGCTAACCCTCGCTAAGAGGCACAGTTTCTTCCAGGAGCAGCTCTGCAGGATGAGAGCCCTGAGCAGCATCAAAAACCGGGATTCATCACAGTTAGCAGTGAGTCCTAGTTTGTCTCTCCTGCCCTACACCTTGCACAGTCTGTTCGACCATCACTTTCCGTGTCACAGCTGGTCATCAGGGACAGAGCTGGCTACCTTACATCCCACAGGGCTTGTTCAGCTTTCTGCTCAGCTTCCAGGACACATCACGAATTTTGATGGCCCTTGGAGCATGGAATCAATTTTAATGGGTCGAATATTTGAAGGAGAGGATTTCTGCCTGGGGCAGACTCTCAAATGGGTCTCAGCACAAGGATTTCTCTTTTCATCCATATCTCATTTCATAAAAAATTTAATAACATACCTAAATGAAGGATGAAGGGATTGAGAGCAGCCTTGAGGAGAAGGACTTGAGAGGACTGGTGGATGAAAACCTGGACGTGACCCGGCAATGTGTGCTCGGAAAGCCAACTGTATCCTGGGCTGCATCAAAAGCAGTGTGTCCAGCAGGTCAAGGGAGGTCATTCTGTCCATCTGCTCCACTCTGGTGAGACCCACCACTAGTCCTGTGTCTAGCTCTGGAGCCCTCAGCACAGGACAGACACGGACCTATTGAACCAGGTCCAGAGGAGTGCTACAAAAATGATCAGAGGGCTGAACACCTCTCCTATGAGGAAAGGCTGAGAGAGTTGGGTTTGTTGAGTCTGGAGAAGAGAAGGCTCCAGGGAGACCTCACAGCGGTCTTTCAGTACTTAAAGGGGGCTTATAAGAAACATGGGGAAAATCTTTTTAGCAAGGTCTGTTGTGACAGGACAAGGAGTAATGGTTTTAAACTAAGGGAAGGTAGATTTAGGCTAGAAATAAAGAGGAAATTTTTTGCAATGAGGGTGGTAAAACACTGGACCAGGTTGCCCAAGATGTGGTAGAAGCCCCATCCCTGGAAACGTTCAAGTTCAGGCTGGACAGGGCTTTAAGCAACCTGATGTAGTGGAAGATGTCCCTCCTCATTGCAGAGGAGTTCAGCTAGATGACTTTCAAGATCCCTTCCAACCCAAACTATTCTATGATTCTGTGATTCTAAATCCTTCCCTGCTCAACAAAGTATGCTTGAGTCCTGACCTATGGTAGTATAAGACAAAGTAGATGATATCCCTGCTAGTCGCCTCTATATCTAGGCATTCTCATGAAACAAGCTCACAGGTACTCTGAAAGCTGCAGGAAAGTACCAGCATTATCAGTTTGTCACAGCTGGGAACAACACACTTATGTAACTGATTATTAGGAAAAAACAGGCTTTGTTATCCACTGTTTTCAATTGCAGCTGGTTTGTCTGAAAAATCCTTCTACTAGTCAGGACTTCTTGTATTTGGCAACCCATCAGACTTCCCAAAAAAACAGTTAGTTAGGTTAAAAAGTCAGAGACATGCTTTTTGGGGGAGTTTTCTTTGTTCTTTAGCAATTCTGCCACAAAACTGATGCAATCAAATTCTCCAATTTGCAAGTGACAGTAAAAGGCAATTTGCTTTTTATGAAAGGCTCAGTGCGTTACGAAGGCAGCTCTGTGTCTTGCTCTGATGATGAAGACTGCACATCCCTCAAACAGGCAGACTTAGGATTTCCCACTGCGAATGACCATATTCATTTAATACTTGATTTTGTGGCCTAAATTAAGAAATAGGCTTGTATTTCTTTTGAGTATGCAGGTGGCTAATAGACAAAAATGACTGTGTAAGGCTCAAATTCCTGCCTTTTTTTGGAGGCGCTCGTTGTTTTCAAATCTCTGAAGTGTTGAGAACTCAACGCTTCTTTTGAAGTCTGTGGAAGCTAACGGGTGAGTGGCACCTGGGGAAATCAAGCTGTTACTTAGCTATCTAAACCTGAACTGGAGGCTGCAATTTTTGGTACCCCTTCCTGAAAATGTTGCCTTAGCCATGTTTTGCACAGGGAATCCAAATCAGATGTCTTAAATACATGGCAGAAGCTGACAAAATTTCACTAAGAATGACAAAATCATACATATGGTTGGACATTTCATAATCTATAGTCATTACTAGTAAAATTTTAGGACAGAGTAACAACAGAGTGAAAAGGAGAAGCTATGTTTTAGCCAAGACTCTTACTTTTTTTATGGAACTTGTTAGACTTTGCATTGATGCAGCTTCTTTCAGCATAATTATAATGAGGACAATGTTTTCATTTTTTCAAATCAGAAATAGTATACACTTACTTTACATCTCACAAAAGACCTTTTCTTCAGGCACTAAATTTGTTATAAATACTTTACTGAATAACCAACTTCAGACTATATCTGTGTTTACTGATGCCTAAAAAGCAATTCCAGAAACACACACTTAATTTAAAAAATATTTTCTTTACACAGAAACATTGTGATTTCCAAAATATTTTAAATAGCGCTTGACTACCTAAGTCTATCAAAGTAATAGTAGTATCAGTATGGAGTGGCAATTCCCGTATCAGTGAAATTTCAGTCTGGCCATCACTGAACTGGTATTTTCAGATGCAAAATTTATTCTCCCACCTCTTCTTGTTAATATTAGTATTAGCAGGATTCAGCTTAATGATTAGAATGCAGATTATCTGTACTTTTCCATAGTTCATCACCTTTTAGTAATTTATAATATTCTACTGAAGAATTACTCTGATTTTTTTTAAGAGGAAGTAACTGAAACTTCTGAGTATTTGAAGTAAAATACAGACTTTGTATTCATGGAATGAAAGTAGCTTATGGCAATCTGCTCAGTGTTTAAACTGACACACTGCTCATAGGAATAAAAAGAGTAGCACCGAAATATAACCCTTAAGATTTTAAATTTTACAAATTAGAATGGCTGTTACGAATACAATCTGTTATTTTCTTCCTAAGATCAGACAAGACTAACACTGACAAAAGTCTATATTATAATAATAACATTAGGATTTTTTGCATGCAGTGATGGTCTTAGTCATCATTATTGCTTCTTTAAGGTCATAGCTTATGAAAAACACAGATTTTAATTCACAAAAATGACATTATTCTTCTTATTATTATTATTAAAATGTTACTTTACTGTAATTTTTTAATGATTGCTTCCATGCAGTGAAACATTCATTAGTGAAGGTTATCAAACGCTATAGAAATGCACATCTAACAATACATGATCTTATTATGACTTTACCTGACCCAGTAAAAGTGTCAAGCGATCCATCTCCAGTTGTTGTTGTTGTTTCACTGCTGTTCATGGGTTCTGTTTTGACTGCAAGAAGAGACACTACATAGAAGAATAAGTAGACATGAGATTTTACTTCTAAATTTATACTGGGGTCCTCATGCCAGTCTCACTAGCAGTAGTCCAGCTAGAACAAGCATGCGGTGCAACAGCTTCGACATTTTCTCCACCACCATACTGAGACAATCTACACTTGCTCCGTCTGGAGTGGCCATGCATCTACAAAGCTTTTTATCTCTGCGTTTGTCTATCTATTCCTCTTCGCAACTGGAATATCTTCTGGGGAAATTTCAACCTAAATCTAATTGATTCCAACAATTCCCTACGAGTAACAGAGAGGAAGGAAACATTAGCTGTCAAGGGATGTAGCACATAACAAAAATAGTTTTGCCTGACAAGTGAAACAATAATAATATGGTTTCATGCTCATATAGAAGCAAATTACTTTCACAGTGCCAGCATTCTGCCTTTCCCTTTCCCATTTTATGGTGTCTGTGGGGGGCTTTTTGAGCTAGGTCACCAGCAAGCAATTTTCCATAAATGAAGAGAGAAGTTTAAAAGAAAAAAAACAAACAAAAGAACTAGAGTAGGACACAAACGACAGCCAAGTCAAGCCAGCTACAAACTCAGAGGTTACCAAACATTTGGGTCCACTCTGAACTCAAGCTGTTTCTTACGGATCGTCATGCACCCTTACGATCCAAGCTGTAAGCGAAAGCACCACAGAGGCAATCTAGATTTTATAGTTTAATACGTAACCTAAAATGACCATCTAGCACAGACTTTTGAAATGGAGTCTGGGAACCACCCTTCTAATTAATGTGGTAAGAAACAGCGGTACAGAATGCACTGCAGCTTTTATTAGACATTTGACTGGCAAACATGGAAACCCTCAACATATTACCGCAATCACTTTGTAAAGGTCAGTTAGGCCTGTGTAAGCATTTATCACATACACATGAGCAACTTGCTTATAGATACCACAGGACCCGTCACTGCCTGGGGGTGCAGAACAAAGTGGGAATGAGGACCTGCATGGGCCACTACTTCAGTCATATGCCAGGTATCGAAATTCCAAGGACACAGTCTGGGATTTGTGGAGAAGACTTTGCTGTGACAGTCGGGCTGGCAGAGCCCCCCCAGCAGGTTTAACATATGCCAAGCAAAGGCATTTTCTGTCAGCCAGTTACCTGACACCTCTGAGGGACATCAGCTAAGCTGCCCAAAGGTCTCATCTGTCAACATCACTGCATCCATGTTTGACATCACTGGCAATAGTAAGGGGAGCGGGGGAATTTCATGTTCTGAGCTGGCAACGTATTTACAGACTATGGCTCAGATTCAAGTCACCTAATTTAGGCATGTGAAAGGTGCATACTAAACTCCCTTTCTGTTCAGCTGAAAAAGAGAAGTACTTCTGGAGGACAATTCAGTCCACGTACAGCTGGAGCTGCACTCGAGTTCACCATCCCTCTTACAGTCTGTAGAGGAAAAGGTAGTGGATGAGCTAAATAAAGTATTTGGTTTTCTCGTGGGGAAAACGTGCAGAACATCACCTACAGAACCATTCTGCTGTTCCTCCCTGCATCTGTGAGTGCAATGAGGAGCTCACCAGGAACTGTGCAGCTACCAATACACCCACCTGTGACAGGCCCTTCGTGAGTAACCTCTCCTGCGATATCACACCCCATTTCCAGTCACACTGCTTAAGGGATCTTACTTTGGGAAGTCATATGGGACGCTGCAGATGTCTATAATTGCACAAGCGACCTATGCTGAATTCAAAGTGACGCCTGTCACGTAGGAAACACTTCGGAAACTGGGTTGTATTTGTCTCTGTGACAGGGAGAGTGCCCTGCAGTGTCTCTGGTGCCCTAGTGCTAATCAAATCAAGCAGCACCTCCTTACACAAGTCACAGCTATGCTGAAGTTGTACCTTTTCTTTTACTGTGCAAAATTAGAAAGTATCTGAATGTGTCTTTTACATGCAGACTTCTTTTCATTATCATTTCTCTTCAGAGCCACCACACCCACACATTCTCCCTGCAAGCAGTGGGATATCAATTCAGTATGAAGTCATGAGGGAAGAATTTTAGTCACATTTTTTCAAGCTGCTGTGCACTCCTCATCATTTTGCAGGCTATTATCTTCTGATTTTAAAAAAAAGGTGTGACAAAAATTACACAAAATGAACAAAGGATGATGAGAGGACTGGAGCATCTCTCCTACGAAGTAAGGCTGAGGAAGCTGGGCTTGTTTGGCCTGAGGAAGAGAAGGCTGAGACGGGACCTAATATATGCTTACAAATATCTTAAGGGTGGGTGTCAGGAGGATGGGGCCAGACTCTCTTCAGTGGTGCCCAGCGACAGGACAAGGGGCAATGGGCACAAACTGAAGCAGAGGAAGTTCTATCTGAACATGAGGAAGAACTTCACTCTGAGGGTGACGGAGCACTGGAAGACGTTTCTCAGGGAGGTTGTGGAGTCTCCTTCTCTGGAGATATTCAAGTCCCGCCTGGACAAGGTCCCGTGCAGCCTGCTGTAGGTGATCCTGCTTTGGCAGGGGGGTTGGACTAGATGACCCACAGAGGTCCCTTCCAACCCCAGACATTCTCTGTTTCTGTGATAAGAGTAATCAACTGTTCCCATCTTTCTATTTAGATGAGAAAGAAGTGATTTTATCAGACCAATAAAATATACGTCAGGAAAAAGCTTAAGGGTCATTTGTCACAAAACAATTGCCTCCATTGAATCTCAGACCTTTCAGTCATGTGGAACATGTATTATTGCCTGAAGCATGAAAAGTAGCTAAACTAATTTGTTTTCTGATTACTATATACAGGTCTGCCTGTACTTCAGACGGAGAATGAAAAATCATACTAAGATGGAAAGACTTGTATTTTCCCCTCTGAAGTTCCTTGGTTATATTTTACTTTATAAGATGCATGTCTCTTCTCTGCAGAGTTGTATTGGGTTTCTGTGGCAAGGTTTTGGGAGTGGAGGGGCTCTAGGGGTGGCTTCTGTGACGAGCTGCTAGGAGCTCCTATGAAGAAAGGCTGAGATGGTGGGGGCTGTTCATCCTGGAGAAGAGAAGGCTCTGGGGAGACCCGATTGCGGCCTTCCAGTACTTAAGGAGGGCTTATAAGAAAGATGGGGACAAACTTCTTAACAGGGCCTGTTGCGATAGGACAAGGGGTAATGGCTTTAAGTTAAAAGAGGGTAGATTTAGACTAGATATAAGGAGGAATTTTTTTACAATGAAACACAGGAGCAGGTGTTTACCACCAAGAGGTGGTAAAAGCCCCATCCCTGGAAACATTCAAGGTCAGGCTGGACAGGGCTTTAAGCAATCTGATCTAGTGGAAGATGTCCCTCCTCATTGCAGAAGAGTTCGGCTAGATGACTTTCAAGATCCCTTCCAACCCAAACTATTCTATGATTCTATGAAAGACACTTTAGTATGTGTCTGTTTTATTTAACAAAAACTTCAGTAATGTATTGAAATGTTTACTTTAGAGTTCTGTCTAGTTCTGGTTAATGCCAGCTGTAGTGCACTTCCATCAGCACCAACAGTAACCATCTTTCTCTCTCCTTGTCAAGCAGAAAAGGATCTAAACCAAAAAGAAACTCTCTCATGTACTTAACTTGAGGAAAAACATCATATTGTCATTGTGTTTTGTTGAAAAACACATGTACAAAGTATTTTTATATGTGCATGATATTAAACAGTTCTACCTTGTTATATTCAGATTTTGTCACAGTAAGGAATTAATCAAGGTCTTTCTTTGGTGTAGCTAGGCATTTGGACGACTACCTTTCTTTCTTTACGTTGCATGTCACTAAACCAAGAGGGCAAAAAGCACTAAACTCACTAAAAAAAGAACAATTCTCACATCAGATCAAAACTCCAGGAACATTTGAAGCTGAAATCAAAATAAAACCTGACACCAAGTAAAAACACAGAATCATCCCTAGGTTTCCTGACAAATGCAAGTGTGGTTCTGACAGTCCTATGGCAACCGCTCTAGACATAATGCAAAAAACAAAGTGTTTGAACCAGAAGAATACTTTAAACAATAAAAAAGTAATAGTCTATTTTTTTAAGTGTGGATTAGTTTTATTTTGTTATGTATTGAAAGTGTAAAAATTAAATGAAAAGCAACCTCAAGCTGCAAAGACATTTGTGTTGCTAACAGTGAAGACTGCATTGCTAACAGAGTGGGGCTACCACAATGGTCAGGGGCTGGGGCACATGATGTACAAGGACAGACAGAAGAAATAGGGCTTGTTCTGTCCTAGGAAGAGAAGGCTGAGGGCAGAGCTAATTGCTGTTAATTGTCTAATGGGAAGGTGCAAAGATGGCAAAGAACAAAGGCACATTCTTCTCAGAAGGTGCCCTGTGAAATAACAGGAGGCAACAGACAAGGTGCAACAAGGGAAAAGTCCAGTTAGATGTAGGATGAAAATTCTTCACTGTGAGAGCAGCCAGACCCTGAGACAGGTGCCCAGAGAGGCTGTGGCATCTGCCTCTTAGAGATATTCAACGCTCAACTAGACGCTACCTTGAGCAAGATGATCTAATGGCAAAGTTGGCCCCGATCTCAGCAGGGCTTGGCCCAGCTGACCTCCAGGGATCACTTCCAAACTTAATTATTCTAAAACTAACTTAGAATACAGCTCCCAACAGGCAGCAGCTTTTACAATGTAAGTTCTTCACTTGTTGAAAGGACTTAACAGACCAACATGACACCTACTCTGTCAACCTGTTTTTTTCCTAAAGAACCTGTCTACGACAAGGACTGAAAATGAACACAGAGTTTTAGGGCCAAGAGATAATACTACTATGCATGAAGCAGGACAAACAAGTGCAGTATCAGGAGGCAATGACAGCTATTAGAGCAAACAAGTCTGACTCATAGCTCACGTAAAACAATAAACCACATAGCTTGTCATAGGAACGATTTTCCTCTTTCTTTTACAAGCCTTACGAGTTTTCCTAGGAATATACTCAACTAGAAGCATGGATCTAAATGTTCTACTGCCTATGGAAAATCAGATTTAAAGTTTGCACCAATGCTGGAGTGTCCTCAGTAATGCAAGGATTTTCCTACTACATTTTCCCACTAGTGACAATTACTACTTAAATTATTACCTTCTACTTTTATCTGAACATGCCGAACAGTTAACTGAGGTGACAGCCTAAGTTAGCTCAGTCCCTCCTTCAACTTAAATTCTTGCAGCTGAGCAGGAGCATTCACATGGAATCAGTTATTCTAGTGCAAATGATCTTTTGTGCTCATCTGAACGTTCTTTTTGGTAAATTCTCTCTGGATATGTGGCTTGCAAGTGACAAGCTAACTCTGAGGAGATTTTCAAAAGATAACTTTTTGAGATCTTCTTAACTTTAGTCCAAATCTGCACAGCTTAAGCACCTGTGTAATGGCTTGTAGAGAATCATGGTGATGTATGTTTACACCTATGATTAATCCCATATGTACTGCAACAGTGTCACATATATAATTATTATTAATCATTATAACTCATAACATTTAATAATACATGAGAGGAAACTCATAAATGAAAACAACAGCTTGGAAACTCTGGCCAAATATTTGTAAAGTGGCAAGTTACATGTACTAGCACACTAGACATAAGCTTTAATTAATAATGAAAGTATTAGTAGGAGTAGTAACAATAATGTCAACCTTGATTTGTGCTCAGGTAATCATGCAATGTTGTACCTAAAAATAAAAGAAAAACAAATGGGCATTCTGTGGAAAATCCATTGGCCTGCCTTCCACAGTGCTGACTACTGGCAGTTCCCAGCAATGTTGGTCACCAAGGGGTTCTCCCTGTCTCTCAGAGCATGTAGACAGCTGAGCTAATTCTAAGTCAGTTAAAATTCTCCTTGCTCGTCAAATGTATGGTAAGGTAACTATTTACTGCAAGTTCCTACCAGTTTTCTGGGTGTGGGAAAGGCCTCTGAGAAATGGTGGAAAAAAAGGGGTGGGGGAAAAAAAAACATGAAAATGTTCAAACCACACAACAAAAGAACAGAGGAAACCAAGAGAGATGTTACACAGCAGTCACGGAGACACACCACCACACACATGCACTGTACCAGGGTCTCTCATACTTGTTGCAGAAGAGGGAGTACTGCAACTCAGCAACCAGTCTGCAGTATTTAACACGGTCATGTTGTCTCCTGAGAACAGGAATGGTACAACGGTTCATTGTCCCAGTGTCTGTTCAGGGTACGTGAACAGTCTTCAAGGCAAGTAAGTGGTTTTGCACTTTGAGCCAAGTCTTTTAACTGCACTGTATTGTTTTTATGACTGTTAGTTCAACTAGTTTATTTATGCAAGTATAATATAGAGGCATTTAGTTATTAGTGTTATTTAATGGTATACTTGAAGTTTTCCCTTCTCTTTATGCCGGAATAAGGATTCTATTTAAAAACATAAATAAGTTGAACCTTAACGGTTCAGCCCTTCTCTGTAGAGCTCTGTTGCCCTCACATGCACATACACTTTTTATTGACATTGACAGATTTTTTTTTTAAATAAGCGTAAGTGAGTAAAATGCTTTACATTGTGGCCAGAAAGAACAAATTAAAAAAAAATTTCTTGGTGCTAACTGCTAAAATAGGCAGCAAAATATAAACTCCAAAAACGAGGGCTGAAACTCTAGCTTGACTCATATCCATGGCTTCACCCTCATGGACACTCAGGGGAACAGGGCTCCGTCTCGGAATGTGGTACCCTGCTTCCCACTCCTCGAATGCAGCTATAGCAGAGCCTGTTATCTGAAAACATTGGAACACTTGTCATGTAGCTGGATGGCAGTGCTGTCCCTATAGTAACAGATGTATCAGTAATAACGAGTAAGTTTTGAGGAAAATCTAATAACCTCTTTATGAGAAACTATCATTACCTGCCAAGAAATGAATTTAGTATATTCATCATGTAAAAAAATTACCTAAGCCTAATTCTGACGCACTTCACCCGACAGAGCTTTTAAATTAACCTGAATGGGTGCAGCTCAGGGTACCAGAGTACTCAGCAATGACATATGATGCAGAAAATGCAATCTACTTCAAGTTACCAAGAGTTATAACCAAACTTTAAACACTCTGTTTAAATCAATCATTCCAAGATTTTCCTTGTTTCACCTTTGCACAGCTTTGCCTCTTACTTCAGTTGGTGCAAATCAAAGAAGTGCTGTTGGAATTAGTAGATGTAGACTAGTATGACTGCCATGTTTTCACAGTTCTTGCTGGGTTTAAAAATGAGTTTATGCTCATCCTTGAAATGATGTTAAAAACTGCGTATGACTAAAAACTAGCCAAAACTTTCTATGTGCCAGCAGTGTCTTACACTTACCTCCTGTTCCATTTGTTGTAACTGATGTGCTACTGAGATTAGGTTTATCCAGTTTGGAACTACCCTGCGCATCGCTACTTCCAACGAGATTATGAGGACTGGCTAGATCTTGCATTTCCATAGACCTGTTCAATAAGAAGGTGACAGTATTTAAATGCATTATGATGTGTGAATCCACTTATTCTACAACAATTTTTTTACATGGAGAGTTTGTAATGCAGCCTGATTAACAGATCAGTACAGGTTCCTTTAAGGTCCTCTTTGATTTTGACTAAACCTGAGAAAGTAGCTAATAATTTGAAGTGAACAGTAACAAGACCAATATTTTTCACTTTTACTTCAGGTATTGCAAAGTAAATGACACAGCCTTATGAAACTGCTCAAACAGCTTGTAAAAGATGTGCATGAGGGAGTGCATATATATATATATACCTGTATATATGGATGGATGAATGTATAAATGTATATATATCTGTATTTCTTAGAAGAAAACAGAGAAACTAAGTGAAAAGTCAGTCATTGCACAAGAAGTCAGAGCAGGAACTTCTGCCTCCAATTATCTGTATTCCAACCAGCAGCAGGCACTGAATTCATACTAAATCATAGGAACAGAACATACAGGCGAATGAACAGAACTTTCATGTACATCTGGAAGATTCTTCACTCTTACAAATGCATATATTCTTACTAGCTCACTTGATATTTTTTTTTTCTGAGTCATTTCTAGGACACTTGCAAAATTTCAAGTGGACTTAGACCGCAATGGATTTCAGCATCACAGTTGTACTGGGTGACTGTCTATGGCTTTCATTCAGTGACAACAGATCTGCCTTTCTCAGACAAAGCAGACAAGGAGTGTTTCTTGTTAGACCGGTAATTGCAATCTAATTTGCGGTGTGTGCTCGCCTCTTCCTTGCTTCATTTATAAATTAATTACACAGATTTTTTCCCCAAAGAAATATTTTTGCTATGTATAAGCAAAGTTGCCAGCCCATCTGTGACAGGAAAAACGTTTACCACATGTATACTACAAAGGCCAACAGAAAGATTGTCTTACAGAGCTGTAAAAGCCCAATTACATTGTAGAAGACTGAAATGGCTAGGAAAGAGATGAACAGTTGGGACAGTTCAGTACGAGTAACTGCTCCTGTATATTCATATTCTGACCAGGAAAACGAGTGGCAAATCATTAAGGCAACATCCAGTATCTTAAGTATTTATTGCAAGTTTCACTTTGAAATCGCCTATCTTCTGTGCTCCACACATCCTCCTCTGGGGAAAAAAAGAACCCAAACCCATCAAATATGGATGTGCTGTCTGAATCTATTTTTTCTTCTCAAAGATTAGGAAAAGAATAAAAAAACCCAAAATGAAAATGTCTCCCATTTAGTGCTCCTAATTCTGTTGATCTGGATGCTTTAGCTTGCCTCTCATTGCATTCATTTAACTTAAGACACAGATTTAGACCTTTCATGTCTTGAACATTTTCTAGGAAATGTAGGAAATACTACATCTCAGCTTGGAAGGCCTTACCCAAAGGCACATGAAGCTGAGGCATAAATCTCATTCACTCCAGCAGATGTTTGAATCGGGTCTGAGATGCACCGATGCTCCACTGGCAGGGCAGCGTCCCCAGCAGCAGTCTGGATGAGCAGGGGAAAGCTGATACAGCAGGAGGCCATGCATCAGCAGGTAAGAATTCTATAGCCACACTCAAGAAATGCAAAGGCATAAACCGAGATCTGAACTGCTTTGACATGGATTTCTGCATCTAATTGTATATACATTTCTACACATCTGTCAGCAGTGCATTATATTTACTGTCTACTAGAAATGCGATCAGTGTTACGTGAAATAAAATGAACTCAAGTGGTTTACTCGGCCATTGGCTTTTGTTTAGTAGTTTCTGTACAAGGATAGCAGCTAAAGGTTAAAAAAAGTCTGTGAGTTTCCATCTTGTATAATGTACTTAAGGAAGTAAGAGAATGCTATGCAAAATAAACAATGTGTGTTTCTTCACATATACAGTGTAATACTCCCCACGTGTTCACTTAGCAGTTTAAGTGCCAAGATTTCCTGTTCAAGTATGATCAGCCCAGAGACACCTCATGGGCAGTTCTAGCTTAGACAGTTCGTATGTGCTTTTTTTTTTGTTTAGCATAAATATTACAATAATTTCTTTTCATACAGGCTTATATCATGGCCACAGATATAAATGCTTCAGCAATATTTCAAAAGCAAAATAATTGATTTACTTAGCTAGTGTATTTAAGAAGTACCCATCTCAAGCACTTTTCACACTCAAATGAATCAGATTTTCTGTACTGGAAAACTAAGTCCACTGATTTTTCTTTGCTTGTCAAAGAATATAAACAATCTGAATGAGCAATTTTTGTTCCATAGCAGAATGAAACCTTTTGTGCAGAATGGTATTATATTTGCCTTATATTTGCTTTCTATAGCAAACAGCATCCTAGTCCACAGACATGGCAAGTTAATTAATTAATACTATTTTAAAAGTAGAGAATTTACAAATAGACATTTTCTCTTGGTGAGTGAAAGGCATCTGGCACTTACTGGTAGTCTATTAAGGCCAAAAAGGATATCCAAACCAATAAAAAGTTTCACAAAACCGTGTGTATACATTAGACTTATCCTGGTTGCTCGCTGTACCTTGAATACCGCGTTCAGTTTTGGGCCCCTCACTACAAAAAGGACGTTGAGGTGCTGGAGCGTGTCCAGAGAAGAGCAATGAGGCTGGTGAAGGGTCTGGAGAACAAGTCTTATGAGGAGCGGCTGAGAAAACTGGGGTTGTTTAGTCTGGAGAGGAGAAGGCTGAGGGGGGACCTTATAACTCTCTACAACTTCCTGAAAGGAGGTTGCAGTGAGGCAGGTGTTGGTCTCTTCTCCCAACTAACTAGTGATAGGATGAGAGGCAATGACCTCAGGTTGCATCAGGGGAGGTTTAGATTGGATGTTAGGAAAAATTTCTTTACTGAAAGAGTGGTCAGGCATTGGAATAGGCTGCCCAGGGAAGTGGTGGAGTCACCATCCCTGGAGGTGTTCAAAAAACGTGTAGATATGGCACTTCAGGACATAGTTTAGCAGGCATGGTGGTATTGGGTTGATGGTTGGACTTGATGATCTTAGAGGTCTTTTCCAACCTTAACGTTTCTATGATTCTATAATTCTACTCTGTGTGAACAAGTAAAGGGATTATTTTAATATATCCCTATATGTTATATTTATTCAAATGCACATGTTTCCTTCTGTGTAACAGATGTCATTGAATTCACCTTTCTGGATGCATTTAGTTTACCTTTAGCCTAAAAAATTCTTGGGAAGATGTAACAGACCTACTGAAATCTTCAGTGAATGGAGGATTCAGGAAAAATGCTTAATAAAATGGATGAAATAATTCCAACATCTTGAATTCATTTTGTCAAACTAAATGTTTATCAGAGTCCTGCTTTCACTGACTTAATCAGAAGCAGGTTCGGGCTGAGTATGTGTTTTCCTGCATTAAAAAAAGCAAAAAAGAGTGATCTCCGAAGGACCAATTTAATACTTCTAAGTTTATGCAGTTATTTATTAAAGACTGTTTTCTAGTAAATGCAGTGTGTTTCAATTTAGACAGAATAAAATCTATTGTTAAAGCTGCTTAAATCTATGTTGTACAACTTTATTTTTCATTTTTTGTTTCTCTGCCAGGCACATAAATGTTTGAGTTTTAGTTTTCCCCCTCTTGCACTGTCTCAGGCTACTTTTAAGAGTAATTAAGTAAAACAGTACATTGTATCAAAAGATAAATTTTGAGAGGAAACTGATTATTTGGTATGAAGATGTTTTAAATTTCTTGACTGCTTGTTTGAAGAACATTAGCATGAGTCCAAGCTCCTGAGCGAAAACCTGAAATCTGGCAAGACAGATTTGTCTTTTATTCCACTTTGGCCTCTCTTTAAGTCTTTGAAAATTGGTATTTGCACATGCCTAGTGGATCATTTAGAGGCTTACTGGAAAAGTCTCTAAAACATCCCATTTGCACAGAACAGCCTCCCCGATCCTCGTGCACTTCAGCTCCAACCTGGATGTAGACAACCCCAACAAATTGAAGCAGTTTTGCATCAGAAAGATGGCTGTGTGTGAATCCTGGGCGTTCCACATTTTGTCCCCTGGCTTGAAGTGACATCTGTTCAAGGGTTAACCTATGTTCAGAAGCAGGTTAAGGAACAGCATCCACAGAGAGAAATTTTGCCGCCTATCTTTACAAAAGCAGCCAAACAGAACTTGCCATGCACCCCAGACCACTGGAGCGCACAGCCCAGCATCATAACCCAAACTTGCACAGGAAGGTTTAAGTGTGGCTAATGATGACTGCCCAGTTTGACAACTGCACCACTGTATTTCTGTATAGCTTTCGCTTGTATTATTTTAAAGATAAAAAGCTCAAGCCTTGGTTCTAAGGTTGTGTTTTTAAAATTCCTGTATTTTTTTTCTTTCATCACAGTCACATACGCATTTGTGCACTGCTTTTCTTCAGCAGAATTATAATCTATCTGCAGAAAAAAATGGGTTGTTATAACTTTGTTATCCATTTGCATATCCATAAATGTGGACTGAGGTAGGTCCTTCCATAACTCAAAACTCAATTGATTATTCATGAATTCTACAACTAGTTCATATTTAGATAACTTTCTTCTTTAAAGAGATCACGTTTTAAAATGTAAACTTTTTACCACATAATCTACTTTTACTATATTTAAACCTATTTTACTAACAAGTTTGAAAGTATGAAATCCTTTATCAAAGATTTATAAAGAAAAAATATTCTAATGTGAAAACAAAGTACTTTAAGTCCTAGTGTAAACAGAACATTTTACAAATACTAATTCCTCATTGTGCACCATTTGCAGCAAATCTAAAACAAAATAGAATTGAAAGGACTGGCTGAAGGCTATTTAAAATGGAATAATTTCACTTAGTTTATAAATTAATCAGAACAAAATTCTTTAAAAGTATCTAAAAGTATTTTTCTTTTTAAAATTCTTTAAAAGGAAATTCTCTACTTCATTTTCTCTAACAGAATCTTTACAGAACTTCACTGTGACTGATGTCCACTCTGTCTGGGGGTGGGGTGTTAGTTTTCCCCTGCTTTTCTTATGTCCCTCCTGTTGTAACCCCAGTTCTTACATATCCGATCTTTTCTCATAGAAACCTGGAGCCTTTTCCAATTAAGATGTGAACTACTTTGGAGCCTCTGAAATTAAACAAATAAGGAATTTATTTAAAATTCACTTTTAGAGCAATATGAAAGTTGGGTAACAGATCTGTTCAGACTCAGCTAAATCTATTTCCTACTGCTGTCAGCTCAGCTCTCTGACCAGCTACACAGTTCTGAAGAAAAGTAGGGTGGGTTTTTTTCCATTTCTCACAGAAATTTTTTCAGCCAGATCTTTCAGCCAAGTTCTGGACATTACTAGCGAGCCCACCTCTCTTCCATATTCAGTCTCAATTAGCTCACACAAGCCTTTCACTCCAACAAAGAAATTAGAATGGATGTGCATACACAAATGTCTTTAGTCCAATAAAATCTATATAAAATCTACAACAAAGTGGGAATCAGTAACAATACATACATCATATTTATAGAGTATTTTTCTAGCTTTTCTTAGAAAACTGTGCTTTACACATTACATTCACAGTTAGGCCAGGGATTTTTCATGTTTACATGAACCTACAGAAACTGTAAATAATGCAATTAAAAAGAAGTTACATCAACCCTTTCACAGTTCTCAAAGACCACAGTGGGCAGTAAGCAAGAAGGTGAAGAGAAAGGCATTCTGGATGACGGACAGGTTTCAATGGAATACACACATGCATACAGGTGCATGTACACTAACACACAGCTACATGCAAACCTTTAATAATTCTTGGTGCTAAATATCCACGCACACACGTGTATAAGTGTATAAATACACAGTAAAAGACTTTCCAACATCTTTCCAACAAAGACTTCCACAAAGAGCGTAATATAACACACAGCCTCAAATGAGTAATATTTCCAATAATGACACTAACCCTAAAATACAGGTTAATAATGTTTTCTTTTCCAGGTGCTTTTACGCTGTGTATGGCAGCCTTTGACATTTTTGACCACTGTAAAAGGTAGTGAAGAAAGAGTGAAATCAACAAGATAAATGTGCTCCATTGAGATGACCACGCCTCTTGTTTTTCCAGGCTCATCAAACCCTCCTGTGTATCTTCCCAAGCTTAATAGATGGCCAAAATAGCAGAGCTTCTGCCATTCTAGGCACAATCTCGCAAAAAGCATGTCCCTCCATCATGCGAGTTCTGGGAGCTTGCCAGAGAGTTAAAAACACATAATACTGCTGGACACTAGTAAGACCTCCTTTCCACTCTCCTTGAGGCCTCATTTCTTAACTTGTAAAGTGATCTGATACAGTGCTAAGAAGCAGTAAATAATGTGATGTTATAGGGATAAAATCAGCAAATGCTCTTCAGTGTTTTATTTTATTACTTTCTTTTAACAATCCAGAAAACAAGTGCGAAACTTTTTGCAACTATTTGTGGATTCTAGCTGTACGATTTCTGTTTCTCATGGTTTTAGAAGGGTGTCAACTTTCCTATTGAAAAAGTGAGAGAAAGAAGTAAAACTAATGCCACGTTGATTTAAAAAAGAAATCCTTCTCCTCCATCAGTCATCAACCAACATCAGATAGAGAGTATCAAAGGGAGAGAACCTTAGTGAAACAAAGAATTAAAACATTAGACTTTTTCTACCGTGTTAAAAAATATCACATAGGCAATAAATAATGAAAATATCATGAGATTCAGATTTGTAGAACTGTTAAGTGTACAGTAAGGACTGCAGTAGACTGCTTATGAACATGGATCATTTATTACAAGCTTGAATATCATTATGCAGCTTCCCAGCGCATGAGTTCAACCTCACAGAGCAATCACCTTTACCCAGGGATTGCAATAACCATACTGTGGAGAGGATCCTTCTAGTACAAAGCGACAATAATTTGAGGAAAACTCAAAACTGCCTGATTTTATTTAACAGCCTTTTTGATCTCAACAATGAGACGATGCAGATGGGAATCCTTAGGTGATCTTTTGGGGCATGAAGTGGCACTGGTTGTGATTGTATCTTAGTTTTGCTTTCATGCCTATTGTCTTTCTCTTGGCTATTCAAGCTCCAATTCCAGGAGAAAAAAACCTCACGCATAGAGGATTACTTTACAGGAGCTGTCGCACAGGCAGCCAGTGTCAGTGCTGGGGCTGCACTTGGTGCAGAGGGCTTGGCTGAGAACGCGAGCAGGCGGGTTTGGTGACAAAGGCCACCATTGTAGTGAGCCTCCTTATGCCATTCACAGCTAGAGAAAAAGGATGTGTCTTTTAACAGCACTGCAGCTTCTTCCCCAGCCCCCACATCCCATTTCCCCAGTTAAACTTTTGCTATCGCCTTCCTTTTCTGACCCTGTGCCACCTTGAGATTCTCGGTGCTTCCTTACAAATGTCAGACATTTTTTGTCTTCATTAAATCTATGCTTCCCTCTTTTCTCACCACATGTGCAAACACCAAAGGCCATAGCTTTTGTTACTCTAGCATATGGATATTGCTATAGTAATAAGCAGATGCTGCGTTACTGAAACAGATGTATGCATTTCTTCTTCATGGGTCTAGTGAGAAAATATGACTAAACACTCTGAAAAGTAATTGCTTACAAATTCAAGTTTATTTTTGCTGGAAAAGAAAAAACTGACATTTTCTTTTCCTGCCTGAGGAATAAAATGAAGGTGAAAAGGTTAGGTTTGCCCTGGTGATGAGTGAACACAGCAATGAATTTAGAAGGCTTGGACTGTCATACTGTATAATTGCTAAAAACTATTATTTGCTTAAAAGTCAGTAACTATATGGTTTCTCTAGTTTCTGATTGACTGAGACATTTTCTTTAAGTTTAATGTCATTTAATGTGGTTTCCAGAAAATCACAGAAAACTGTCTATTCTAGTGCAGTTCAGCTGGCCACAAATCCACATTAAATCATTTTCTCACTGCTTTCTGACTTTTATTGGGAACAAATACCATTTCCCTGACACAATTAAAAGACAATGTAAAATTAATTCGGATTTCCACACTTGTGGATAACACACAGAATAATTTCTAGGAACCATTTCTGGATTCTCCTGTTGGATATGCAGTTAATTTGTCCAAAGTCAACAAGTATTAAAATTAATAGATTAAAATCAAGACAAACTGGGGGCCGAGGTGGGGGAAGGAGGAGGATGAGACTTCTTAAATTCTTTAACTCAGCACAGACTTCCAGCTCACTCTGTCTATGCTCAGGAGATTTCGTCAGTTACAAAACACAGGTCTACACTAGCGAAACGGGCAGGCTGTCACTGAAAAGGTAGTTAACTAAAAGCCTGTTTTTCCATATGGCTCCCCTTCCACCTCACCTCCCTATCCTGAAGTTTGAGATTGGTTTGATTTGATGACGATGTAATAAATGGATACACAAAAAGCAAAGCTACACAGTGCAATACTTCCTGGCCAGCTGGATCCCAGCCTTTTAGATCTCTTCTGTGGGCTACTCAAATGTGACAGCCACAGGTTTGGTGTGATACCGTTTTAGCTCAGGGTCTATGCTCCAGGCACTGGAGGAAGTATCTGGCAAGAAGTAATGTGGTGTCTGAACAGATATTTCCCGTCTTCTCAAACAAAAAGGCAGCTGGTTGGAGAAAACCACCCCAGGAGACAGACAGAGAACATCTAAACTAATAAGCAGCGAGGACCAGGGATCGATGGAACAGCAGAGGAAACAAGAGGGAGCTCAATTCTCTTAGTCCACGTACAGGCTGGCCCTGAACCTGGGCTGTACATGAGCATGGCTTAGCATCAGCGGGCACGCACCAAACCCATGCCTAGCAGTGATCCCACGCCACAGCTCAGGCTCGGACAGGAGCACGTTCCACATGCTGCCACGAGCCCGGCCACACAGCCCGCAGGCTGCATAACATGCTTCTTAGTCCCGGTGTGAACGGAGAATATGTGAAGGTACACAGGAGGTTAAACTCATGTTTAACCTGCTACTTAAAAAAGATGGCTAAAGTAGGTTTTGAAGTCATTATGTGAGCATTTAAATAAATCAAAAGCAATAATGATACTGCAGTTCCACGGGGAGCTGTCAAGTATCCAGCTTACATGAAATAGAGACTACTGGTTTACAGATACGTAAGATCTAAATGCAGGTCTTTGGATCACAGGGCCACATTTTCAAAGAGTAGTTCACCCAACAGCTCCCTTTTCCACTTCTGATCACTTCCAGATGTGATCGGCACTTGCAAATTCTGTGGTTCTTACAACGTGATGAGCTGTGTCATAAACAAATAACAAACACTTCTGTGGAGATGGCTGAAATGCAAACAGCAAGCCTGTGGCCTTCCCTCCTACGCCACAACTTCTGCAGAACAACTGCTCAGAGTCCTATCTGCAAAATCTGCTAGGAATTTCAGGGTCCTTTCTGCACCTCCAACAGGTGACCTGGTAGGAGGTAAGGAATGACTGGAGAATCTCACTAAGCCTCTCATTGGGTTTTTTAAGTCAAATTTGAGCAAAAAAGACTATTTCTCGCATATACAGGGGAAAGTGAAGATGATTGGCTCTGCCAATTACTAGCCTGTTGCCAGTCTGTCCCTTGTAAGATACAGCCTTTGAAGCCATGGTTCTTACTGCACAGGATTTCCAAACATCTCAGGGATAACACAAAGCAGTGTTCCTCATGGCATAACAGTCTTATTTTAAGTGAAATGAAGAGAGAACTTCTGAAAGGGCTGCTTGAAGCCTTGATTTTCTATGGATAATGAGTAGGGGATGCTCTAGCACCTTTGCTCTTGAATGTGAGGAAACGCCCTCTTCCAAACCATGTGTTAATGGCAGATTGAGATGGAAAGAAGCATCAAAGCACAAAAAGTCCTCCGAATCCTTGGTACTCACCCACACATGAGAAAGAGGAATTTCTAGGGATAACTTCACCACTATCTTACCTTCCAACTACTTTTTTCAGAGGGGAAGGACCATAATTCCTCACACCCTTTCCAAGAGTGATGGAGACTATCAGAAACTTGCTTTTGTGATGTGGGAGCTCTTCTGTCTAGATTTGATGTACATTTCAAGTATCCTTCATTATGGGCTTGTCTGCACAGCAGGTGGATGTACGCTTTCAGCAAGAGGGAACATAATCTCTTTCCTTGACCTGCCAGATAAACACTACCACAGGTGAAGATGGGACAGCTGGGATGCCTGGGACCAGATATTGGTGCCTGATCCATATCTACATTATTAATTGCAATATAGTAATAAAATTATTAATTGCAATATAATAATGTCAACTTTATTAATGTAATTTAATATATTTAAGCAAATCTAAAACTGAACTCACATTTTCATAAGAAGTGAGCTGAGGGTGGGTTGTGTCTGTCTCCCCCTGAATTGAAATGTCTGTTATGTCTACAACTAGTTATTGAAATGTGGTTCTTCTTCTTCAAGGATTGCCCAAGGGAAAAGAAGATGTATTATTATTGTATTGTATCAGGTGTGCTGTATTAAAGCAATCATACCTCATTTCAACGTAATTTCTTTAGCCACAAGTACAGGGGCCTTGCAAGAACTTCATCCATCTCGAGAAAGGATGAGTTATGATGATACACAGGGCAGAATGCAGGAGCTGCCAAAAAACTTGTAGTTTTCATGCTCCATTCAAGCTTCACGTTTTAACGCAAACATTCTGAATCTTTTCTGAGTTATTTTTTTGTAAATATAAAACACAGAGAGTGGTAAATATCAAACACAGAGAGTTACTGGCAAGCAGTCTTAACATGGGAAGCATTAACACATCTCACTTTTAACAGTGAAGTTCCCCTTAAAAGTTAAACCTGATCTGAACCTTGGCTCCCAAGACAAACATTCTGCAGTTTACCTCATGTGGAGCACATTACGTTTGGCTCCAAAACAGTTTGTGTCAAAAGCAATTATTTCTGTTCTCTAATTGCAGTCACAACAATGAGCTAGGTTTAGAATATAAAATAAATATATGCAACTTTCTGACTGCCTGATGCTTTAACTGCTTCAGCATCTGGTCATTCAAGTTAAGCAATAATGTGTAGCTGGCCATAGCCATTCTGGACGGCAAGGTACATTGGATGTGTTGCACGCATCTCTTTCCCTTTTTTCCAGGAGACCTTATTACCTGTGCGCCTGAAAGAACAGGGAGATTACTGCATTCACTTTTAATAACTAATTACATTCAAAACAATTTCTATTACTCTGAGCAAGGGAGTGAACGATGTCCTGATAAATGTGCTCATGATGGCTGACCTTTACAACTGATATCAAATGATTACGTTTCATTTTGCTTTGCTGTTTGATTTCCCCAAGTCATTTTATAATTTGAGACTTAAAGCATACACACAGATTTTATGTACATTTTTAATTTGGGGTGAAGTAGGTGATTTTTCTAAGAGTCAATAAAATACGTGTTGCTGAGGACTCTGGGGCCCAACCTCCCCCAAATTATCCCCTTAAGCCACAAGAAGGGGCAGGTACCAGCTGGAAATCTGTAACACTCCCAGTTCCAGTGGAGCCTGCATGCCGACCGCCTGGCCGTGGCGGGGGGACACCTGCCTGCCTGGGCAGAGACGGGACAGCTGGGCATGGGCAGAGCCATGGCTCCAGCCCCTCGCTGCCCCACACGCACACGGCCACCCTGGAAACCGGCCTCTCCAGTGGAAACTGCCCTCTATATCTTCCTCTGCTAAAAGCCTGCCTTACACCAAATGGTTTGACCTCGCGATGGCCTCTGACAGACCGCCTAGCCTTTAAAAATCATTAAATACCCACTTCTGTGAAAGTCCTGAGCGAAAAGCAGGGCAGGAGGAAACAAACCCTACAGTGCTGTTGGTTTTTAAGTTCACGCACATCTATACTGAAGACGTTAGACTGTGACTTTACTGCCTTCAGCGCAGGTTCCCCAGTGGTTAAGCACCTTGCAAGACAGGACACTGGTACAGGAATGCTTTTCATAATTCAATTATTTTTGTTTCTCAGCAAATTTTAAAATATGACTGTTGTGAAACATGGTATAATAATGAAACACTAAGGGGGATGAATGTGCTTCTCTAGTAATGTTTTGAGAAAGTAACGAAAAGCATTGCATCTTTGAGAGCATGAGGCAGGGGGGTGTTCTCTTTAATTTAATCTACATAATTAGAAGGAAAATAAGACATAAGCCTGAAATAACATAGGAATAAAACATGATCCAGTCACCTGTCAATTACTTCTACACCGAAAAGCAAATAAAATCCCCAAAACCATTAAAAATTAAGGTGACAGAGATTCAGTTGTAAACTGAAACAGAACTAAAATGAAATTCACCGAACAGGATTCTCTCCCTCTCTGCCCTCTTCTGCGTTTGTACCACATAATAAATAATTCTGCTAAAAAGTAAGTCTGTGGAATTGCTTTATTTATTTGGGCACTGTGTATGTCTTTCTCCATAGATCCAGCAAACATATCTTCCCACAGACTTGCTGCTTCAGTGATGTTCCTCTTAAATGGCAAACAAGAATCCCCTATGAATTAGACTGAGTCTATCATACTAATTTTCACGTTTAAATAACTCCAGATTCGAACTTAGGTTTTCAAAGGTGGACAGCTAGTGGAAGGTAAGTATATTTCCTGCTTCAAAGGGAGGTAAAGTTACCTCTGCTCTACAAATGACATAAAGTAATTCCCAAAGAAATTCAACAATAATACAGGCTTGGATCACAGTAAATTATATCACTTGGCAGCTAAACTGAGAACTAAGTCCAGAATTGCCAACAAAACTCAAGACACACGTTTGACTATATGGAAAGCTTTGCAATTTCTAACAGAAAGGAGCCTGCACAGGCATCTTACGAGACTCATAAAGAACCTTATCAGCGGGAAAGGAGTGCGTAAATTTTGAGGATCAGATGAAAGTTTTTTGCTCTTTTTTTTTTAAATAAAAGCATTCAAAAGGAGAAGACAGAACAGACAGACCATCTGCACTGTAACCACATAAAAGACCCCTGGGCAAATCCAAGCCCATTAGCAGAAGTGCTTGACAAATCTGCCAAAGAGCCAGATGCCGCTTATGGAGGAGTCTCTTTCCCTACTTGTCATATGGATCCTCTGACTTCTGTTCCCAAAGGAGGACGACGCTGACTGGTGCTCAGACTAGGCTGCGTGTGGAGAGAGCTGAGGCACAGAATCACTCTCTGATAAGGCTACCTTAACATAAACAGAGGATACCAGGTTGAAATATTAAAAGCAAAACAGCTCTAAAAAGTATGTATGTCATGTGGAAGATGCAGATGCATCTTCAGAAAGCAAGAAACAGAAAACAAACTTGCAATTAGTTTATTTGCACGTGGTCTCTTTTTATACTGATTTTTTCTGTTCATGCTATTCTTGTTTGCTACTTCTTTTTCTCCTAATGACTGCTCAGGATCTCACAGGATGGCAAAGAGGTGACTTTTGGCATGCTAAATACTAGCACAGCATACTAGCTGCATAGTGTTAGTTAAATGATTACCAAGTGCACAGACTGACTGACGGTATTTAAAATGTGTCTGAACAGGTTGTGAAATAAGAACTAACACTTAAAAATATTTCAGGAAAAAAGTGATTCATTTGAAAAGTAACCTGTACCAATGTCAGAATACGGTAGTTGGATATAAACAGCCAATTTCTTTAATGTCTGCGTTCTTCTAGGAATCTATTCAACTGGATTTGAAATGCAAAGTAGATGGAACCAAATACTTTTACTATTCAGGCTCACCAACAGTAAAACATATTTGGAGTATCCAAGAGGTCAAAGAAGCTGGAACAGAGTCTGAATTAGTTCTCCTGTGTACTGCTGTAATGTGATATGACAGAGCAAAAAATAGACCAAAGGAAAAAGAATGAAACAGAGCTCCTTCTCATTGTGACTACATGTGCTGCGCTTGAAGAACCAACATCATCATTTTATGGCTCAAAATCCAGTTCATTTTTAGGATGAGGCTCTGAGAAACTATTGGATTAAGTAAAAATTCTTTCAGGTACAATCTTAGGTTATCTTCTTTCACTCAAAAATAGTATTTACACTATCCCAAGTCATTCCTGAAGATTCAAAAATGTTAAATTCTGATTACTACATTATTTAATACAGAAATACATGCACTCCATTTTCTTCTCTTTGAAATCCAAGACTAAGTATACCAAAAGTACCATGACTTAGCAGATCAACAGATTCAGTATAAACTAGTCAAAATGGGGGGGTGGGTAGGGTGGAAGAACAGAACTTAGAACTGTTAGAATAGCATGTTTCTCTCTTTCTCAGAGACCTTTATCTAATTTCCAGATGTATTAGATTTCTTCTACTTTTAAAATAGGTTTTAAATCATTAGCAGTGGTTGGTTCTTGCATTCCAGCAGCACAAATCCATACTAGAAACACTTATCTTTCATAGTATGTGATATTAGACAAAAAGACCATGTACCTGCACTTCAGGGTAACTCCAAAATCTCCAAATTACTTCTACTAACACTTCCATTAAATCTCTGATTATCCTATTTTTTTTTTCCAATAAGGTGATATAAATTTCAAAAAAGTGTTCAAGACTTCTTGGGTTTTCTTGCTTTCTTTTATACCAAAGTGTCACCCACCACTGATGAAGATTAATGGAAGTCTTAATACTGACATGATCTAGCTTGGGATTATTACTAATGTGATAGAAAATACGTTATGCCTGATTTTAAGAAAAAAACAGGCATTTTTAACAGACCTGAAATATAAAAAATACATTAATTTTATTGTTAAAACTACAGTGATCTGTTAATATAAACCACTCAAATACTTCCCTGTGATGTCATCAGTTACCATGTGTTTGCACTGCAAATAGATTATTGTAATTTCTGTAAACATACGTATGTATTTTTAGAACTCTTTGGGGGCTTGATGCAGAGCCAACAAAAACCAATGAGCAGACAGTGACCAGCTTCAATAGGCCTCGGGTAATCAGAAGACTGAATTTCTAAAGTTAACAAATGAGAACATCAGCGCAGAGCAGCCAGAGAGATACCACACAGACTGCTCTAAAAATAGGAAAGGCTCGCGATGCCTGAAAACTACATGCTGAAAAGACAACGTACATAGCAGAGCAACACAGTTCTTGTTGCAACTATCACGCAATTGTCACGGACGCTGTATGTCATTCAGTTACATGTATCTGCATAGTCATCTCACTAACTACATTATTTTGATTGACTCAAACTGCCTAAGTGGCATGCAGACTAAACACGTGCACCAAACCTTTAATAAGTAACAGATTTGTATAAAACATTCTCTTGACTGCAAGCTAAGCCTGTGTGTCCCAGAATGTAGTCTTTATGAGAAATCTTATTCCACAGCGTAGCTATTTTTCAAATTGGAAAATTGTGATATGTTTTTTGCCAGCCACTGTCTTGACTGAGAAGTCTGGGCTTGATCCTGCCAAACATTTCTCTTAGGTGAAGTGTTTATAACTATAGCGGCCTCACTGACATGAATGCTCTATTCTGACAGACATATACTATCCCTCCTGTTGACTGGATTTTTTCTTCCAGTTCCCAAAATTACTTGTGGCAATCTTTTAGTTTCAGCTTTATTTATTCTGTATTTTAACAGAAAATTTGTGTTGCTGTATCTGTCCCTCTTTACAGTTTTCCCCAAGCCCAAGAAATACTAGCAGTTAGTCTCAAAGCGTTTTTTCCTGGCTAAAGAATAATCTTCTTTTTTCATGTATTCCCTTCTGGAGCTGAACTGTTTTGCAGAAAAGCAGAATCTGTAAAATCAAAATAAGTGCTTTCATTGCCTTTGCTCTTACTGTGTATCTAAATGGTCTTCTTGTAACAAATCAGCAGTGCAACAGGTGATCGCTGGTGAAGTCTGCACGGTTGCTCAGGAGAAGACGGATACGATAAGCTGTCTTTACAGTCAATAGAAAGAAGATTAGACAAATGGCATCTCAGAAGTGCCTACCTTACATATCTACTTCAGGGTGGATGAATCTCACCTTCAGAGTCTAAATCAGACTCCTCTCAGTATCTCATTTCCTCCAATGAAGCCTATTTATCACACCATTATGTTCTACAGATTATTCAGTGTGAGATACAGTGGAGCTATGCTACTCGTGACTCAGAAAAGCATTTAAATTACCCTCTAGCCAAGATAAGCTATGTATGGATCACAGATCGACCTTTACCTTCTCAAAAAACTTTTTAAGACATGGATGAGAAGAAACTGAGGGAGTATAATGTGGCTAAACAACATATATGAAAGCTTGGTAGTCCGAGCTTGCCCACAACCAGTATTTATTTTTTCTGTTATAATTGCTGAAAATTTAATGACAGTTTCCATAGCTATTTCTGGCTTTTCTTGCCTGGCAGCTCAGTCATAAAGCTCTTCTTTGCCATGAAACAGTGAACATTTGTTGTTCATCTCCTGAACTGCAAGGGAATGAGAAGGTACTGCTGGTCTCACTCTCCTAGGAACCAGTACGCAGAGGGTCAACTGTGTTTAAATAGTCATGGTATGACAGCTTCATCACAGAATCTGTCAGATGCATGTAAAGCTTGGATTTGAGTTGAGTAGTTACAGTGTTAGATCTGGTAAACATGGACAATTACATGGTACTAAAATAACGCCAACACCTGACTGCAAGAATCAACCATCATCATCATCCTGAGACATGACTGTGAAAGTCGTTGAGGGAATTAGTGAAAGAGAAATCTCAGGTGTATTTACCAGAGTCTGAACTGCTGAGAATGAAACGCTTTTGATGATCTGGCTGTCCAGAATAAGGTGCAGAAGACACGTGTTATTTTCCTCTCCATTTTTGTTAAATATATGGCTGCCCATGGAAACACTGTTCAGTAATGAATTCATGCAGTATTAGCGTAGCTCAGGTACAGTAATTACAGTGAATATCATATGCACAGTAGTGCCCCCAAATTGCAGAGGAAATATTCATAAGTTTTAAGAGAGATTTATAAGATGAAGAAACAGAAACAGGAATTTGTATATTTTAAATCTATGTGGCGCACTTTTAAGAAGTGTGGATGTGGAAGAACAGAACAGCAATCATCTGACAGACAGCTGCCATCTACGCTATGAGGCTCACTGAAACCCATATTAAATTGAAATATTGGAGACCTTTCTGAAACATGTAAAAAAACCACTCTGTGATTTTTTTGACAGCCTGTTTATCTGGCAAATGTGTCTTTGCATATGATACAATATTTACCAGTGATCATCATCAGGGAACTTGTAACTCAGAAATACATAAGAACAAACTTTGTCTAGCTGGTACTAACACAATAATGTCTCTGATTACTCTCTTCTTACAGCATCTGATAAAGTTTTAAAAGGAGGATTTGCTTAAGACTAGCTTCTTTTCCCTTTCTTTTGTTTTTAGAAATAAAAAAGAAGTAAAAGAAGAGACAAGCCAGGAAGCATCAATATAGCTTGAGATATTGGATCCACAGGTTTGTAGTACAAATTACGCAACAAGAATGGAAAGCTTCTTACTTCATACTCCATAGGACATAGCTTTAACTCACCAATACAAAGATCCATTGCCCTTCTGTGAATACATAAGTAATGTCTTTTTGACACCACCATGCATTTTCACAAGTTAATTTCTCAGCTAGCTTTCATCCCAAGCTTACAAGACGACTTGTTAAAATCTTCAAGCTCTCCCTTTTTTCCCCGTAGATACCATCTTCACAATGTAAAGATTATGGTTTGAAGAGGGAAAGTCTATGACATATATGGCCATTTTCCTTTATCCAGGAAAAAGAGAAACTGTGTCTCAGTCGTCAGAAAAATACCCTCATTCTTCTGCAACCTTCTATCCTCTCCAGAGAGTAGAAAAGCACGATTTTTTTTCCCCCTATAATCAGTGGACTTAAAGGAAGTGGCAGAAGACCCTGCTAAATTTCCATTTGCAGGGAATTCCTCTCACTCCCCTCACTTCTCCCTATTTCATTTTATAGCCCAGAAAACCCTGTATTTGTTGTCAGACCTTAATTCCTGATGTGACTTTGGTCTTACAGTGGAATCTCTGGCAGGCCTGCTGGGAAGGGAAAGAGGATTTGGAGGTAGCAGTGATGTATTCATCAAACTGTCTGTTGTCTCAAAAAAAGACGCTGCCCTGGGATGTGTGGCCATACTGAATGTGCTGTAGCTGAGTGTGTGCAAGAGTCTGGGACTCTGTATTTATCATTTTACCAGACTTCAGAATCACACATATTCTAGTGTTTAACTCGTTTCCACAGCAAGGTCTTGGGGCATGAGCCTCTAAGCGTAGCTTACAAGTTTTCAGGCAACAAAATGCTCCCTTATTAGAATTAAAATGACTTATTTGATTACCTATGTAAAAAGGGATCTTGTTAATAACTGCAAACAACTTTCATGCATTGCGCTAGACTTCAGCGATTCTTGTGTGACGTTAAATCTAATGCAAGAGCTGTTCAGCATATGGAGGACTGGCACCATTTTAAAGTATACCCATCATATAAGAAAATTAAGAGCAATCTATGTTTATAGGCTCTGAACACAGGAACTTCTCTTCCTAAACTCGCTAGCAAAATTGATCAATTTGTTACAGGGCCAGCATGCCAGAGTTGTCACCCACACATGTTACTCCTGTATCCTCCGGACCTGCAGTACAATGGTTGGCAAGTCCCAACCATTTACAGCCTCCATCTTGCACACCAGTGGCTCCAGAAAGCTGTAAGCATTCTGCATGACTGGATGGCTACTGAGACTTGCAAGATCAATTTGATTTTTATTAAAAAATCTTAAAGAAAGAGTGCCATAATATTAATACAGCCACAACACCAATATGATTAGATATCGTACCACCATTTAGGTATAATATCAAAATATTTGGGGATAAGAGGAAGTATCCACAACCAGTTCATAGGGATATGGCAAAATATCTCCCAACAAATGTTGACAGAATTTGTAAGACAAAGTCTTTTGTGAATCAAAATTTGTGACAGAGATACTGAAAAGTCAAGCATGTTTCCTTTTGTGTTTACAACTCGCCTGTCCACCATGACTTCAATTCTTAGCTACAGTTCCCTCTCCATCTGTGCATCTTTACCTGTCTGTCAAGATCACAACCATTTTTATGCAACCATAAATAAATGCTGGAAATGGTCTCTTTTTACTGCATGTATAGCTGGATACTTCTGGAAAACATTTTTTGATATGCTGCATAGGTTAATAAATTCCCTTAAAAAAATTCGCTAGTCACATCTGCAGTTTGAATGTTTCTTTCTAAAAGACAAACCAAGGCCAAGCAAGACAAAGAATCTGCTGATACACACATGTCACTCCAAGAATTCTCCTGACAAAGTTCCCACACCCAATTTAATTACTTCCCTACTGTAAAAACACTTTCCATCTGCATTTATTGTAATAGTTTCAAATCCAAAACCAACACACTATAAAGCTAGCTAAATAAATGAATGATATTGGCATTAGGTCCCAAGCCAGGAGCTATTCTGTAAGGTTGTGTGTCTCCAGCATTCATTTTTATGCTGATGTTTCATTTTATGTGCAATGTTTCCACTTAAGCCTTGTTTACAGAAGAATTACCTTGCTCCGGGCTCTACAGCTCTACGTGCTGCATGGTGCCCTGTAGCGCTGTTCTGCCAAATATCTGGCAGAGATTCCCCAGCAACACCAAAGTTGCATCACGAATCGCAATCCGAACAAAGCATCCCGCTTCAGGCTCTGTACACAGCCTTGCACACGCTCAGGCCAGGAACATTAATCTCAACTGTGTCTGATGTATCCTCAGACTGAGGCCACAGAGCTCGAAATGAAAAGCATTTATGTTTGAAAATGCACCTTAAAATAATGAAACTACCAGATTTAGCCTCCAGATTGTCTATTTGTAACACAGCTTCCCCTATGTAGTTGGGAGGAAAAAAGTATCCTATGCCTAAGATTTGGTATGAAGGATTTAACCACAGTTCATAAGAAATTTCCTGATGTGCAAAGGTAATGACAGTACATCGCATCCTGGGTCCTCAGGGTTGTTGCAATATAGTGGTCTGATGAAACTACGCCAGACTATGGCCTTCCTAACTTTTAAAGAGTTTAGCTATAAGAGTCCCACTTGGAGAAGCAAGACACTTAAAATTATGCACATGCACAAGTGTTTTGCTAAGCTGGGATTCTTCATGTCGTCCAAGCACTTGGAAAAAGCTTGAACTTCATAAAAAATTTTAATCCAAAGCAGCAGCACAGCGGATACATTTTTCATTTAGAAGTTATTAAACGAGGACTGAAGGGCAAAGCATGTCTCCACTGAAGTCCAGGGCAAAGCTACTACTGACTTCACTGTAAGCGTATTTGGACATTGAATTTTGTATTCCCTTACATACACTCAGTACTTACCAAACTAAACAAAAGGATGTATTAATAACTGACATGAAAAGCTAATCAAAGAAATTTAGATGGTGCACAGCACAGCTCAAGCCACAGGTATTATATTGGCCTTGGATATTGCAGGTGACCCCCAGAGGATCTTACTGCAACAGTGGCACAAAGACATAGTTAAGGATGGGATGTGGGGGCAAACCTTGAATTTCTTTGCTTTTCTGAGTTTTAATCACAATACTACTGTGATGTCAGGTTTGGTTTGTGGCTCTCCCTTCCCAGTTAAAGCTTCTGAGGTTTTATGAAACTGAAATAGGTCTTCTAAACAGAAGCGAAACAAAGACAAAAGCATTTTAAGCCACAAAATTTGAAGAAAATCATCCACTGTTGCTCAACAGCTTAGCAATCAGCAGGACGATGCACACTTCATGGGACACTGGAAACAACTGCTACTTCACCTGCTCAAAATTATGCATACACGTACACATATGTGCAAAACATGGAAATTAAATCCATTTTTCCATGTACACGGAATTAGCAAAGACTAGTTGGAATAGTTTCTTTATAAAGAATGTACGGCCTCTCCCCAGCTTAGCAACACAGTGGCATGTTTTGTGTAAGTGAGGGCAACGAAGTTCTGATACAGGTGAATTTTCACAAATAAACTGTTATCAGTAAACTTCAAGACTCAGGTATGCAGAAAAAGGATAAACAAAGAAGGAAATATTTATTTACACAGATTTCCCTACACTGTTTAACAGGATTTTTGTTTAACCTGAGGATGACAGTTCAGCATTACAGCACCTTCCAAACTCGACAACCTAGATGCTAGACCACATCTTTAACTGCAAAAAGGGGAAAAACTCTTCCAGAGTGAAAACCATTAATTAAATTAATTGAGTCATTAGTTCTCTGCAAAGCACGTCTGTCACGCTCTGATGCTACGCATCCGCAGCACAGCTCCGCCTAGCGCCCCGCCACTGCGCTCCGGTCAGTCGGCGTTTGCCCGCCAGTACCGTACCTGGGGTTCTGCGGCTCTGAACCATCTGACTCTGTACACGGTTTCTTTACCTGCAAAAGCAAATGAGTGCCAGTTACTCTCACGTGAAACACTACTTCCTCGCTCACGGTTCATGCACTTTACAGCGCTTAAAGTGGATCCAGCTCTGCTCACCATGATCTCTATAAAATACTTCCCGCATTTTACAGCAGCAATATGCAGTACTAAACAGTGTGTTTCATTATTATCCCATGAACAGCTGCCAACTGCACTTCCCCAGGCTCCATTAGTATGTAAAATGTTCGGCTAAAATAGCTTGGGAGTAGTCTAACTAGGAACAAAGAAACCAAAGAGCCAGGTTCCCCACTTTGAAACGAGAAAGCCATACTGTTCTCAGCTCTGTAAAGAAATGTTTTCCCAATTGATGCTGCTTCTGATTCCTGCTAAAGCACACAATAATAAACACCAGATTCTGGGGCAAAGCACAGCATTAGCTAAATAATTCATACGTAAATTTTCATTTTGTTAACCGTATTTTCCCAATGCATCAAAGAACATATACATGATTTCCACACATATTTGCAATACATAACTACATAAAAGGTATTTTAACTTCCACATTAATCTCTGCAATACATTTCTGTTAGCTAATTAAAGGCGAAAAAATCCATCACTTTCAAATAAAAGCAGAAAACTGTTCTTTTGCAGACTAGGTATCTCCTTGGGATCTTCAGGATTTCCTGCAAAAATTTATTGGACCTTCAGGTAATCTAAATTTCTTGTACTATCAGCAGAGAAAAAAACATTTCACTCACTTGTGTGCTAATGCAGAATCCAGGGCTGTGTGGGAGGTTTCAGAACTCTGTTTTTAAAGCCACCTAGAAACATCATAGTCACTCAGACTCACTTGACTTGACTGAAACAATTCAAAGAGCATTCCCATTATAACCAGCACGTGTTCAATGACAGTTTTCGGGAATACCTTGCATCAAGAGATTCTTCTATACTCTTTTGGTACTTTAAAAGTATTTTGAAGAAAAAAAATGTGAGTGTGGCTCACTCCTCTCCAAGTCATTGGCAAAATACTCACCAACTGCAACAGAAAAAGGATCAGGCTGATGGTAAGTATTTTCCCTAAGTACCTCAACTGAATGCCATGCACTCATAGATGGCTGAGTACAAGCATGGTTCTACAAATGGTCATTTTGATTCTTCATTTGTGTTCTAGATACTGAAAAAACAATATGCTTGCATACGTGATTATCCATAGAAATCAGTTTTCAGTAGCAGTAACGAAAATTTCCCCATGATGATAACTTAAAACTGTTTTTATTACTGTAACAGGTGTTATCTGAAACACTAAAAAAATAGCAGACACAAAGGATCTTCTAAATATTACGTTTTTCTTGACTTTTACTACAAAACCTTTTTCAACCTATCCAGTTATTCTGTTTCTTCGTCACTAATTTTCCTCCTCTTCAGTTGTTTCTTCCCTGTTCCTACCGTGCTACTCCATGGACTTGGTAGTTGCAATGTATCTCGGAGACTTGTGATGGTGCAGCAGCTTGAGCATGAGAAACAGTGAAGGCTCATGTAAACCCCAAACTCAAAGGCACTATCTCATAAACATTCAGATACAAACATCATTGCTATAGTTTTATGTTCACTACATTAAAGTAACATTAAATGTGAAATAAAGTAAAATACTTGAGATATAAGCACGTGGTTGAGTGCCAAGAAAAATGTCTTCTGTGTGCATTACTATACAAACAAGAGAAATATTCATTCAAATTAGTGTACTGAGTGTCAACGTCACAAGCAATTGTTCAAAAAAGAAATTCAAAGTCATTCAAAGACACTGAAATTGAACCAGCCCTTCCCCGAGAGGAAGTGTATACTTTACAAAGCAGATTGTCTCAACTGAGTTACAGAGCGACCTGGCCAGAAGAAGAACCTTTTTATTTTACATATAAAATATAATTTTAAATAATTACAAATATAATGTATGCAGAACTATAACATGTAATTATAAAATAACAAAATCTAATAACATAATGTAATTAAAATTAATTAAAAATATAAATGCAACTAATTTCTTTAAGTTCTAGAAAAGCTCCTTTCTCTTTGCCCCTTTAGCATATACTCACTTCCAGGCTATTTCTGCTATCTCCTTTCTGTTAAATTTACTGGAATTTATACATTCCTTTCCAATTCCTTTGCTGTTGATGTGGTTGCCACCAGTAGCACTGTCTGTCACATTTGCACTGAGGCTCAGATCTCACTCCCCAGGTCAGGAAAGTTCAACCAGTGACTTGAACCAGTTGCTGCAGAGTCTGGCAGTCACCCAGCACATCCCAACACCCTGATTTTGCAAAGTGGTGGCAGGTCCTTTGGTGGGCAATTACCAGACAAGCCCAAAGATAATTCAAACACACACTGTCTGAGCACTTTAACATACACAGTATATTAAAAGCTTTGGTTTTTCTGGGGAGGGAGAAGTGCTTCTTCTCTCAGTTATGCAATAGCTAGGTACTCACAGATGAGTTGTCCTACCCCTGCTCACACTACTACTGCATCTTGCTTTGACCAACATTACCAAGTGATTGACATGACTGAAAGATTATGCTCTGTGTTGTGCCTATAAAAAAAAAAAAATACACACACAACAAATTCTGGTACACCTTAACAGGGAGTAGCAGAAATGCCATGCACCAACTGTATCAAAAAGACTCACCTCCTGTGAGATGGAACAAACATGGAGGGGAAAAAAAAAAAGAATGAACATTTTGTGTGCAAGAATATTGCTATGAAAAAAAGTATTTTTCAAAATAAGAATATTTCAGGTTTTCTGCTTGGTATATAGATGATGCAGTTAGTCCATGACCATTCTCTGAGCAAATGTGCAGCAAAAGCATATGGTATAGACTTGTCTTTTCCTCTAAGACAAAATGTAAACTTCATTGTGTATCTTTCGGGTCCCTCTTTGAGAGAAAAGATTCAATAAATAAAAATGTTATTTCTTAAAGGAGGAACAGGCATATGATTTTCTTTCAAGTGGCCATATGCAATGAACACCAGTTCTCTCCAGGGCTACTCAAGTAGCAATACACACTCTGTTATTCATAAAATTATGCCATCCTTGAAAGTGAACAGAAAATTTTTGATCAAAGACTAAATATCATTTCCTTTGTCTTCAGCTGCACTGTTTTTCCTCTTAATCTGCCTTGCTGACTGTTATCAAAACAATTAACTTTCACTAACACCACATTTATTTACATTCTCTTGTGTTAAACACTATAAAAAGAACCTTTTTCTTGACTTCTTCTTTGTTTTCTTTTTTTTTCTCTCTGTTTACACAGGTTTTCTCACCATTTAAGTTTTATGCATGTTGAGAACCACTCACAAGAGTGGTAAGATACCAGTTTCAGTTGGTTTTGAATTTTGCCAAGCTGTGCTGAAATCTCTTACCCTGGCTGCCTACTACAAAATGTTTGAAAGGTTTCAGCTACAAATCCTTAAATCCGAATTTCTGAGAAAACATACTGTTGTGTTCATATTTTAAAAGTCACGCCGCTATGCTGCTGAGCAGCTTTAATGCCTACAAGTTTGGAAGCAGAATCCCAAAACTGGAAGAGGGGGGGGAGTCCAAGGTGTACTGGCATCCAGGAAACATCATCTATGTGAAATGGTGCCCAAATTTGTCTCCATTTATTAGCTTCTAAAAGCCCTGTTTTCATACCGTTGGCGGACTCATGTTGTAGCCTGGCTCACGAATTTCTGAAGACCCTATCTGCATTGAATACTCTCCATCTCAAAGATGCTGGCGCTGAGTAAGATTTAGGATTACTTCTCCTGAGTGCCAGGAGTCCCCGCGATGTTAGGAAAGGGACTGACGTTAGCCAAACAGTCCCTCTTTGCTGTGTCAGTCCCACCTCGCACCATGCAGGTACCCAGGCAATAGCCTGAAACAGAAAAACCCTGTAGACTCAAACACAGGGAGGAACAGAGGAGAAATAGGAACAGTGAGAGGGACTGGAAGCCAGGGGACAAAAGAAGAGCAGGATCTGCTTGGGGCAAAATTAGAGGAGGGCAGAAACCAGGTGAAAAAAATGTGGCAGACGTAGGGGTAGGATGTGGACAGTGGAAGGGTACTGGGGCTGGCTGGGATAGGACAGCACAGCACAGTTTGCTGTGCTTTCCTCTAATTAGATTTGGGACTAACACCATAAACACAAGTCTGAGCATTCATCAAATACCTGTGAAACTCACTAGTAAAGTCTTTAGCGACCAGTCTGCCCACAGTAACAGGCTAGTTCTGCTACAGCAGCTGCACTGCAGACCTAATTAATGATCCAGGCTGGGAAACTCTACTTTGAACTTACAAGAAGGTGTACAAATGTTACGTTTATCCAGAAAAATGAAAGTCTACTTTGACTCAAATTGGGGAAAAAAACAGTCAATATTTCATGCAATTTCTGCCTTCATCTCTGCCCTGGTTCAGCAGATTTCAAACACGAACAGTGTTTTAAGTGTCTGGTACTATGAGGGCACTGTGAAAAAGAGATGCATTTATTAACAGTGAAGTTCTTAATTTAAGGTATGTGACAAATCTTTACAGGACGAATGATTTTATACTAACTATGGACTTTAGATGCTTCACCCAAAGTTTAACAAATATAGACCGAGGAACATTAAAAGAAAAATCTAACTACATACTCACTGAAAAGAGGAGTCATCCCCCGGAAAGCCTAGTATGCCATGTAATAAGGGCTGCACCATAATGCACAAGAGACTGGATTTCCACAGGCCATATTAATTCTGGCATTTCCTTGCTTCTGATGTTTTCCTTTGCAACATTAACATCCTTTTAACATTATTTTATTGGACCTCATTACACTAGATGTTAAACCATGAACTGGTCCTGCTCTATGAGATGTTCTCGCACACACACTCATGGCATTAAACTCACAATGCAACACAGGTGAGAAATCTTTTCTAACACTTACAATAAGTACAGCTGAAAAATCTTGCAACATCAGTAGTAAATTATTCTGGCAAAGAATCTGCTGAGCTCCTTCATCTACTGCATCAAATATGGCCTTGAACATCCCACCAAAACTGGTAGGCGTGCAATTGGGCTGAGTAACGCCTGGAATGCTTTGGGTCTGGAGGAAGCAGCTCTGCATGGTGCAGCTATGGAAGCTCTAACGTCAAAGAGACAAGAATGAAGGGGGAAAAGTACTCTTTGCACACCCAAAGATATCCCAAAGCACATACATGTGCTTGCTCAGCCTGTGCTAATGTCACTTCTGATTGGTCGGGAGTACGGGCAGAGCAAGCACACTTCTACTGCCTGGATGCTTCCCTACAGCAAATTACCCTGGTGAAAGCTCACCAGATTCTACTCACTGTCCAGGGAAAGGGAATGGCCCCAGAAGAGGATGGGGCATTGAGGGGGAACAGTTTGATGGAAATACACAAGAAGAATATGGCTCAGACACTGCTATGAGAATGAATAGTAACGAAAAGTAGTTTCTCCTTCAAATATTTTTTAGATGCTGACTTCGACAGTGTTTACATATAGTTTTATAACCATGTTGACAGCAAAATCCTTAGCACTGAGACTGTCTGGACAATGCCTAGCGTAACAAATATTTCCTTTGCTACCATGACATCCTTCTTTGCTGCCATAACACAAATAATGGAATTATCTTGACCTACAAAAACAGGGCAAGGGCTAACTTAAAGATACAGGGCTGGGATTTAGCCACAAATTGTAGCCATTCTGAAAATGTATATCCTTTCAAACTGACTTTAAAAAAAATATACAAATATTACTGAGAACGAAGCAGTTTTTTGATGGCTAAATGCACATAATACTATAGCTATGTCTCCAGAAGACAAAATCTCAGTGAAGCTTCTGCAAAAACAAACAGAAATGCTGAAGACGCCTAGAGAAAGATCTGAATTGTGAATAATCCCAAATTCTCAACTGAGTTTTTCACCATAAATCACTGTTATGCTACACTTCCATAGGTCTCATAAAGGTTTTAGTTACTTTAGCATAACAATAATAAGCTTACATAATATAAACATATATAAACAGTTTGTATGAAAATGTAGTATGAAATGAAATGATGGGTATAAAAAATGTAATACTATATAGTTACACACCATGACGTTATAAGTAGGTTTCTGACTTAGTTAAAAACCCAAACACAGATGCTCTACTGTTGAGTGAAAGACCCTGAATCTATCGAAAACTGATTTTCTTCCATGAATTTTCACAGTGCAGGTACTGTACCTAGCTGTATTTCAACCGAATCACATCCTGAAGTGGATATATCATATCTCAGCAGATTTGAAAGTACTTCTAATCACAGTGGAAGAATGAGAAAAACTCTGCTATAGGAATCAACTTAAATTCAAGGACAAATCAATAGGAACTCACTACAGTGAATTTAATTCACTACTAAAGTAATATTTTTTTAAAAAATTAAAGGCTATATGAGCTAGTCCTCAGCAAAATCAAGTTTTCAGCTTATCTTCTAAACTAGGTTGAGCTAGTTAACAGCCTCTTCTATTTTCTTAGTAAAGAAATTGTTAAACTCTTATACCATCAACTAAAATTGACAACTCTAATCAAAACAGATCGAGTTTTGAATATGCTGAACTTTTATCTTTTCCCCAAAATGAAATTAAAATGCGAACTACTTAAAATGTTTGAGTATGGAAGCAGACTGCTGAAGTTGACCTTCGTGTTTGATGTGGCACAGTAGATGAGACTTCATATTTAAAGACATCAAATACATTTCCATGTCTTTAAGAGGTGGGAGGAATAAGAACACTGTGGATACTGCATGGGAGCTTTGAACGTGTAGCACAGCGCAGGGCTGAGAGGAAGGGATGAGAACAGGGGATGCCACTGCTGTTCCACCACAGAGTAGTCACCTGTTTCAGACTGAGAGGAATTATGCCAAGATCAATTGTGAATAACGGTTGCTACTCTCCACGGATTGCTGAAGGGGACAGGTAGTGGGAAAACAGCAAGGAAATGAACGGTGCTGCCAGAGAGCAAGGCAGTACCCACTGTCCCCACATAGCTTGTGTGTTTCACTGCATCTACCCTGAAATCCTCTCTGTCTGCAACACTGTCTACAGCAACGGAGAGTGACGGCTCCTGCTAAAGCTTCATGCTTTAGAGTCTCAGCTACTCTGAAAGAGTCATTGACTCTAATCATTTTAAGAAGGAGATATCGCTTACAAAGCACACACTAATTCTCTAAATGCTTCCACTTTCTGAGATGACACTCTTCGTCACTGCCACAATGTTTTAGACTTCCCGCATAAACCTCTGCAGGGAACAGTGTGGATGAAACTTTGACGGGAACCAGCCCACAGACAGGCCAAGAGGCTGCAAAGCGCTGCTGCATTCCCCCTCGATCTTACTTCACCAGGTTGGGATGACAAGTAGCGACACACTAGAGCCTTTGCTGGTGTGCACAGTACATAGAAAATAAACAGGGATTTAATAAGTCCCAGTAAATGTCTTTTTCATACTTATGGGTGACTATAATGATTGTTTCTTTCAGGAACACTGCACAGTCTTAGTACTGACAGAAGTTTGCGTGCTACTCAAACCAGAAAGATTTATCCAACATAAAACTGTGTTCTACTGAAAAGTTTTACAGAGGGAAGTCTCACTATGGTGCATTTATAGCATAAATGGATAAAATTTGAGACAACATTAACTCCTCACTCACAGGGTATCTTTGGGGTCAAAACTTTCCTCCTTTGGTACTTTTCTTACTAGTGGAAGGATTTCCTACATGTTTGTTTTTGCAACCTGATTAATGGGTTCACTCAGTTCAGAGCTCTAAGCTTCTTTCAAGTCTTTTATACCTGCAAACATTTTTAAAACACTTTTTAAATTGCCTTTGGCACAAGTGCACTTTAAAAAATATCAGAGGGTGTGACAGTCAAGTCATAATTTAAGCGACTGCAAACTGTAAAGTACTATCTTCTACATTTTGAAATGCATTTATACATGCACGGTGGGAAAAAAAAATGGCATTCTTTTTTTCTTTTTGTTTGTTTGTGTTAGATGAAAGAAGGAAATATGCCTTCCCCTAACTGGTGGGGCAGGAAGGGCAAATGCCACACCACAATAGCATTTTTTGTTTCAGCCTGGGTTACCTAATAGCTCAGAGCTCACAGAACACTTTCCCCTGCCCTGCTGGGAGGACGGGCCATCAGCAGGCTGGCTCTCTTCCCAGAAGGAAAGAAAGAAAGAAAAGGAGCTAGCTCCCCATTCAGCAGCTGCAAAGGCAGGGAAGCTCCAGCAATCTGGAGCCGGGAGCAGCTCATTTATTCTCCAAGCCAGATTCAGGAAGAAATTCTAAAGCACTAGCACGGGAAATAGCTCTTTTTCTTTTTTTCTCTCACGTGGTCTTCTTCTCTCTTTCACTCCCTCTCTTTCTATTTAAAAAACACTAAAGACAAACCTGTGGCTGCCTTCTGCCTTTTCAGATCAACAGTATGTGTCGTTGGGGCTGAATCTGCAAGTACACCCTTGGCACCTCCCCGGGATCTCCAAACTGGAAAGCAGCTAGAAGACACTGTTCTTCATCTAGACATAGAAAAATGCTTCCTGTTTTTCCTCCAGTTATGGTCCCATCATTTCCCCCATATTTATTGAGATGGTACCATTTTTATTAGTTTTAAGTGTTTGCATTTTAAATCTGAGCATTCCCAGATACCACTGCTCTCTTTTCAAGAGAAAAACATACTGAGATGATGCAGTAACGGAGCCATGCTGTGCAATGCTTTCTAGATTTAATCTTGTGATTCCCGTATCCACAGAAATACCGTAATGAAACTAGGTTTATCAAAGCTGCTTTGGACTTATCACTTAATATTCAAAGGAATAGCAAGTCATCTCCCCTTATATGCATAACATTCAGTGCCCCCTCAGAAAACCTGAACTCATTTTCTTTCCTCCCGCTTTTCAAAACTAACCGGGGCCAACAAATGCAAAGGAAAAAAAAAGGTGAACTTTGAAGCTGAAATTTAAAGCAATGAAAGTCAGGAAGTTCAAAAGTTAATGTTCCTATGGCTGTGTTAACTTGGCCATGTTGCAAATACATCATGCAAATACTTCAAGCTATTTTGTTAAAGGCATATAGTACTGTGCCATAAAGCATAATAAAACATGCTGTTTTCTTTTCATGTGGAAACCGTCTTGTTTGAGCAACAGTACAGTGTATTTCTGAGGCTAATGCTGATTACCACAAGTCAAGTGTCTCTGCCTCAAGCTGCCTCTCTGTTCTGAAGATACTGATGCCTCATCGGGACCTAGCTCTCCCTTAGCTCACCCATGAGCTTACACACTGACCTCTGCAGTAACAAAGGCCAACTTCTCTCCTGAGCCTTTTGCCTCAACAGAAAATAATCTGTCTTTCCCCCTTAAGATCAAAGAACACTTGTCACAGCTTTTCCAATCCTCTCTTAGAGGAAATCTAAACAAACAGCCATGTCGATCATCTCCTCCTTTCTGCTCTTCACTCTCCTGGTTTCTACCTAGGAGCACACCAATACCCACATGCAGTGAACACACATGATCACACATCCGTCAAATACTCATCCTCACCACAGATGATGAAACACATATATGTAAAATATTCTGGTTTATCAGAGAAGTCCTTTTTCTCTCTCTGTACTCTTGTCTTTGTCTTACCTAATTTAATATAAGTATTGCTCTGTGCTAAGGTTAAAGGAGATCAGCCCCCCAAAACGTGCCTTACTCTTGGTCAACAATCTCCAGTTTCTTAGCTCGACTAAGAGTTCACTCCCACATGCTGGGTCAGCCTTGAGGAAGAAACATGTACAACACCACCTGTTTCACTGTCCTCTCTGCCTTGGAGGAGCATACTCATCAGCTGCATTCTTCACCCCAGAGCTAAAGGCACTTTAAAGACAAGGACTGTGGTTTTGAACTATATTCAAAAAGTTGAGCAAATGTCATTTAGTGGGAAAAAAAGGCAGATCTAAGGTGTTCACAATACCCTGACTTGATGTGAGCTTTGTACTAATTACTTTTCAAGCACCAAAGTCTTCATAAAAGTCTAGCCCATTTAATAATGAATGAATACCTGACTCATATCACAGTCTGACAGAATGGGATGGAATAGTTTGGGTACATTGAAGGCACTGTATGTGGATTCAGCTACACGACAACTGGGTTTATTGACGATCCAAAGAAAGTTCCTAAGTTAAGACTTGAACTATTCAAGACAACATGGTAGACACAAGCTTTTCCAAGTGTAACCACTCATTCACCAGTACCATTTTTGCTCTTGCTCAGCTACACTTTGGGCCAAGTTTTCTTCACTGATGGTCTTATCTCAAGCAGATACAGCTAATAGCTCTGTGAGCCAGATGTAATGGTAGGAGGTCAGTGTATTACCTGTGGCATCTGACAGCATAATCCATGCTGTGTGACCAGTCCAGCACATGTATGTCATATAGAATCAGAAGAAATGCTGATCCTTGTAGATGTCCTTCAGAAAATGAGGAAAACTAGTGCTGTACTGCAGTTTTTCATTACAATTTTTAGCATGTATCTACTAAGAACTCAACTCACTTCTGTGTCTTCTGGATTCATCTCCATCTCTCAGGAGAGACGACCATTTTTAGTAGACAGTGTCATATGTGACACAGAGTACCAAAAAGATGAGAAAATGTAACTCACCGTTACTTACAGATCAAAAAAGATCATTTGACTTTGTTATTAAAGAAATTCAGTTCCACTTCCTGACCCGAATTCAGACTGCACGTGCTCTAAAATGTCCATTTCAATTAAATGATCTTGCAACTGGCCATTGGGTAGTTTTGCTGTAATGGTGCTCAGGAAAGGGGAGGCTTTACTGTAGCTGCAGGCAAGGATCACTCCAGACCATTGGCTTCTTCAGCTCCAGTTGAACTCCAGCGCATTTGAGACAAAAAAGCAAAATTCCTGTTCTAAATGTTCTCAGGACAATTTTTCCCATTCTGACAAAAACAATCACCAATTTTTGATTATGAGCAGTTGTTCACTGCTCTCCTTCACAATACTGAAAGGCAGGAGTACCTCCATGTTGAGCACATGTACTGAGATGTTGGAATGACTAACTGCAGTAACCGCAGAAAATGACCCTGTCCCACCTAGGCTGCCATGGGCTTCCACTGGTGCCTTCACCTCACTGCCACAGCAGAGAGGGTAACGGCAGCAGCTAACTGAGGCTATGTCGTACTCAGTCCTTTAGCAAAAGGCATTCCCTGAGCTTGAGTTGTCAAGGTTGGGACAAGCCTACAAAAATTAAAGCTTAAGTCTAAACAGCAACATAGTGGTTAGGCCCATTATCTTCAGTGAAATGATTCAGAACAAAGAAGGTATGTGAATATGCTTTTGTAGGAAGGGGGTCTCAATTAATGCCAGAAAGCAACAGGTGGACGGAGCAAGAAGACAGGTTGTAGGGAGGACGAACAAGGTAACATGAGCAGGTAATATGAACACGATTTTAGCTCAACACCTGCCTACCCATTATCAGCTGGCAGAGTTCTGTAGGCATTGGGGAAGATGGGAATTAGATGCAGACCATGTTCAAACAGTATTAAAATAAAACAAAACTTAAAAAAAACACCACCAAAAACAATAAACCCTATTCTGCTATTCTGTGGCAGTTTTTCTCCTACTGGTAGATGAAAGATATTCAGCCATAAATATCTAATTTTTCAACAGATAATATATGTGGAATCTGAACATGAACAAATAATTTGGTCTATGAAAATACTCCAAGTTGAAGTCATCAGCTAATTGTACAAAACTGGTATGTTTTGTACAATGCACCAAAGCTATTCCAATTAAAACCACCTACTTAAAATGTATATAGATAACTACTTTACAAATTAAAAATGAAAGTGTGTTCAAAACTGAAAAAAATGGAAGTAGAAGGAGAAGGTAACAGGCAGTTGCACATCACATACACCTTAAAAATTACCAAATAAATCTCCTGTACATTTACAGTGAACAGCTGTCCCTTTTCTTCAGTTTCACACATTTCTGTTCTTCCTCATTATTGAAGCTAAATTGTTTAGTATTGTAGCAATAATTTCTGGCAGCTGTTGTAACATTAATAAACTACATCAGATTACCAAAAACATTGGCAATCTACTTCTATTAGAATAAGGATGCAAAAAATTCTTTATAGCTCAAACTACTTGCTGGTTGAAATAAAATAATCAGTTCTTTATGGCCCATATGTTGTCTAATTCGTGAAAAAAACATTTGTTAGAGGAAAGATAAAATGACACACAGTTTTGCAGTAAAAAATCTCACAAACAAGTGAATACAGTCTAAAGAGATATTCACATGCATTTGTATTGTCATGCAACCAAATTTAGGTTGTTCCTGGTTAGTTTAGTTTTCAGTGCCTCTAGAACACTAATAAAAGTGAAGAAAATGCTGTTAAGAAACAAGCCTTCTTTTTCAATGGTAGAAAAACAAAGAGTAATAATTTATCAAAGACAAACTACAGACAAAATAATTTCTAACAAGTACACAAGAAAATATAATACATGTAATGTTCACAGTTACTATATGCAAAACGCTATTTAGTATAAACTACTTTTTATATATATAATTTACCTTTAGTTATTCAAATAGTAAGAAACAGGTAAACTCCAGGAACACTTACAACACAATATTCATTACATATGCAATTAATATCATGGTGTTAAAATGTAATGCAGGAAAATTAATCATAAAAGGATAATTGATTAATTTTATCTATACCTAGGGATACAACATATGTTTGCTTGTATACTAGTAAAAACAAAAGCCACAATTAGAAATCACACTAAAAATATTCACCATTCTTTTTTTCATTTGCTTTATGCTATAGTTCTTAACACTAGCCAGAATAGCTGTCTTTACAATATAAAGTATGTGAAGAACTCTCAAACCATGATCTAATAATATATTTTTCATTATTAGTCAATGGGGACAACATCAGAGGTAGCATAGGTCTTAATATGCCACAAGACAGAACCACTTGATAGATCATATTTCAGCTCACATGTAAGTCACTTTTGCCTCTTTTTTCAGGTTCACAAATTTGACTGGTTTATACCAGCATACTACTTTAGCACATCAAAATAATTTTTCAGATTTTTCATTAATACTGAAGTACTGAAATAGATGATTTAAAAATATTTAAAAGCATATTTTACTTTTTAAAATGTTCCATAAACAAAATAATTGAACTAGCTTACCAGAAGCAATTGATTAACTAGTTGTGGGGTTTTATTCACATTCGTACCATTTTGTTTATATTTGCAGTCCTCCAGTAAATTCTTTAACCAACAGGCAATTACTTGGAATAAGGAGTTCTTCCAATTTATTTTGGATGGTTTTATACACACATCTCAAGCATTAAATTAAAAACCTATTTAGTTTAGGAAAATATAACAACCAAGATTCTCTAAACTCTGAAAGCATTCAAAACAAAAATAAAGAGAGACAGCTTCATAGTGAAGGATGAATTTCATCTACCAAGGTCAACAGTCAGAAATAACAATAAAGCATACTGCAACCCATCTGCAGTACTTTCTCCCACAGCCTTTCCAGGCATATTCGGTGGAAAGACTGCACGCGTTCTTCCCCCTTTCAGACAAACAAGCAAGTGTCCTTTGTCTCTGGCTTTAACATGCCAAGTCTCCCGCATCTTTTGACCCCCCACCCCCCTTCTCTCCTGTCTCCCCAACCTGATCCTGGAATGCTTTGGCCACGAGGTTAAGAAAGATTCCCCCATTTATCACAACCTGCCAAGCACAACAGGGTCACAGTCCCAGCCCCAGTCCTGCCGCTTAACTAATCCAGCCTCGGCACAGGCATGAAACTTCAAAGATTTCTTGCCACAGGCAAAAAATTAGTCCTTATTTGCTTTAAAATCCAAGTATCAATCAAGTTAAACTGTGCTTCAGTGGAGCTAACATTTTGAATGTTCAGAGCAACATGTACATTTGGTTCTTAGCTGTGACTCTAATTGAATGCAGAGCTCACCTGGAGTAGCACTACAAATACTTTAAGTACAGCAAAAATCTAATAATGAGATAATTTATTTTATCCAGGAGAAAGCTCTTGATAGAAACAACTGTTCAAACATGCACATAAACACACAGGAATATGTTTATGTGCATGTGTGCAAATAAATATATATAATACATACAGAATCTGCTTATGTGAAAGCAACTCAGATCTATTTCACCCTCCAAAGGTTTTATTATCAGTTATACCAGATGATCAGTCACAGCTATATAATTGAAAAGCTCAGTTAACGACTTTAAAGTAGTCCTGAAAAGAGTTTTGAAGAACAATTACAGAATTACTATGAGAACACACAGAGAACTTTGCTTCAATATTTATGAAGCAAATCTTCAATTAACTGTGGCTAAAATAATATCTAAATTCTATTCTGGGATACTGCCTACCACTTTCTGTACAATCCAATGCAAACAATAAAATAATAATGCTTTTAAAATCAATCCAGGGTCGTCAATATATAGTTTTAATTTCATCCTTTTGGGGCTAAAATGGGATTAATTTTAAAATTTGCTTTTAAAAAATCATCACTTTTTCTTCACATCTTTACTTATAATTTAATACTGTTTAATCATGTATTAATTCAGGGCAATGATTAAATAGTGCATAGACTAGAGAAATAAACCACACGGATCTTATATTTCCTGATAAGCTATTACAAAAATGCATATTTTTTATTTTTTCCATCAGTATAATTGAAAATAGAGTTCATAAAACAAAATATAAAAAGTAAATAAGTAGCATATTAATTAGAGCATTAAATTCTACAAACAGCTCACATACCTTTTATACACAAATGCAATACAACCATGCTCTTTTTATTTAAAAATACTGAAGTGAAATATGAAGTTAACATTTTAATCCTTTGTAAATAACATTTACTAAATAAACTTTACTACTAAAATTTTAAAACTTAATAAAGTGCTACATATTTCCTATATTCTCCCAAAGAAAATGTAACTTCAATAAAATTTATGTACAGCTACTTGCAAAGAAAACACAGAAAACAAAAGAATAAAAAGAAACAAAAGCAAGCGAATGAGACAGCTAGTATGCAGTGTGGTTTTGCACTTGCTTCACCTATTTTACAGTATACTCAAGACATGCTACCAAACCACAATCCGTTTAAGTCTAGAAAATGACCGACTTCTAATTTCTGTAACTGATGAAATAGCTTTCCTGTATGCACACTCTAACATGTGTATACATGCTTGCATGATCACACAAACATACATATATTTCCCCAAAGCCAAATTCAAGTTCTTTTGCTTAATATTATCCACTTTCACATAAGGTTGATGTTACTTGATTCACTGTCCCATTTAAGAAGCTATACTAAGCACTTTAATAAATCTAAAATTATCTTGGAAAAATGCTTTGGCAAGAACTATATTTTTAATTCAGCAATTTAAAATATTACTTGCTTGGTATACCTTTTTTGAATTCACATCTGATTTACTGTAGAAGAAATTATAATGGCACAAAAGGTAGTGAGACAGCTAAATGCTGTTTAGCTGAAATGTATTTCAGAAAATAGTGAACAGTCCAAGAAAAGAATACTGTAACTGAATCCTGCTGCTTGCTGCTCACCAGAATGCAGGCACAAAATTGAAGAACTTACTGGCTGTAATAATTTATCATACCTTTCTTCCAAACAGGTTCCCTACACATCACAGTCCCCTACAGCAGCAAATGGCTGTTTACAGATGAACCGGACTGGGTTGCTCTTTCTTCCCTGGGACTTTGCTTGCTGCACGAGGATAATACAACAGTACTCGCAGAGCAAACCCCTCCTGCGTTTCCCTGAATGAAACGGACATTTAAGAAGCAGCAGTCATTATGCCAGCTCCCACCGTGGCCCTCTGAACGCAGCACGGCAGCGGCACTGCTGCACTCGCCTGCTACACCGATCCCAAGGAAAGCATCCAAACACAACAGCGGCGCACATGCACAGACTCCCTGCAGAAGTAAGGTTTTAATCAGATTTTATTCTCAAAGAACAGCCTGTGCAACTGCAAAATGTATTGAAAAGTTTGAAACACATTCACAATGAAGTAAAACTCCAATGCAAACTCTCACTGCCAACAGACAAGATAACATTGCAGAGAGAGTTACAGCGAACTTTGAGGGCGCAGGGCTGATGCTTCAGTGGAATGACACTTCAGCACTCTTTGTTCCAAACTAATGTCTAATCAACTTAGAAATGGACTAAATGGACTCGAATGAAGTGTTAGTAAATTAAATTCACTTCATTTGTATCCCCGGTTTTTGTAGTTTAGGGCTAATTAATCTGAACTCAATTTACATCTAGACACCTGTCTCAGCACACTGGCCTTTAAGTGTCTCTTACAGTAATGTTATTGAATAACACACCAGTGAACCGCTCACAGATTTGACAAAATTGACATTCACAACATATTATAGAATGACACATTTTATTTCTTACAGCACTTAACAAGCAACCTCCCGTCTCAAGAAAAAGCTGCTCCTGAAAGACCGTGACGGATTCAGTCCTGTGACCTACCTAAACTCCTGTACTCTGGACCCACTATGAACAAATGTGTTGTTCCAAAATCAAGTCTGAAACTGCTACTACAGAAATGAAACCAAAATCTGCTTTTCAGAATAGAATCTGTCCGTGCAATTAATACCTCTTTATATTTCCCATTTTATCACTAAACAACATTTGCATCAATATCGCAAATTAAAATCCATCATAACCTTACCTCAGTTGTCTCTGAAGAACAGAAACGAACTCCCCAATGTGCAAAGTCAGTTTCCAGCACAAAAAAAAAAAAAAAAAAAAAAA
>Ga0065711_1026602_pt1:0-60000 | contig 64669 bp, 34 predicted proteins | sample Hoacrofraction12_FD_59098 | JGI IMG/M metagenome (GOLD analysis project Ga0065711, IMG submission 59098) | Hoatzin crop microbial communities from Cojedes, Venezuela - Epithelial fraction 12 v2 (version 2) | ecosystem: Host-associated > Birds > Digestive system > Esophagus > Crop... | reverse complement strand
TAATACAATAGAAAAAAGTTATACCTTCCCCTGTAATATATTTTTGATAGATGTTTCTTGATAAATTAGTATATTTTGTGTGTTTTAAATGAATATGATTTATTGCTGTTGTCTACCGTATGAAGAAACACAAAAAATTGTTTGCAGGATCATTGACTTGAATATATCAATGGCACTGTTGGACAATTCTTGCTGAGTGTTAAGATGATTTATGTAACAGACCGAAGGTTTGCACAGTAATGCATTATAGTCTCAAGCTATCAAGCCTTGTTCGTGCAGAGACAAAAGAAGCTGAAAAACACTTGCTTCTGAAGGTCCTCCATTTAGAAATTAGAGATAAGGTTGATCCTATTAAAACTCTTAGAAATATCTGCTGTCAAATACATTATCCTAACTTTCAAATGTGCATAAAGTATGTTGCTGTTTTTTTCTTCTAATGAGCTCATTGTTTTTACATTACTCTCAATTCATAAGTATTTCAGTTACGTAACAACGTGTTCAATAATAGAAGAGGAGACAGCCTGAAGCATCTATCTTTTAAAAACTGGCATCTTTCCACAGTTCAGATGCAGAAGCCTTGGTGCAAATGAAAAATTAAGACACGCTCTACATAGTTGGCAGAACCATTTATTTCATTTAAAATTAAATATCTATAGGCAAATTCCCAATTTTTAAGGAACCGTTGCTAATACCAGATTCTGTTGAATACATGCATGGTGACTGATGCAACCACTGACTACACATTAGATTTACTTAATGTATGTTTTCTTCTGTGCTGTCATATAGCAACAGTTTTACTCTTTCCAGAGGGATTTATATTGGATGTTTGAATGCTTGCTGCCTCTTGTGGTCAGTCTGTTTGAGGTATCTCCTTTGGTTTCCCTTCTCTGTTTACTTTTTAAAGATCTATTAAAAAAATAATGAAATGTAAGTTTTGCTGGCCGACATGCAGTCATTGCTGTAGAGTACTTAAGCAAAGGGGCTTGATTTTTATTTCCTTTTTTCTCCTTACTCTGTTTTCCTCAGTCCTTATGCAGCAGGTTGTGCAAGCATTTCCCTTATTGTTCTGATAACAATGAGGATCTGGGTTCCTCAAAAATAAATACTAGAATTCTCTGTGTGTGTGTGATTAGCACATCAGGATACTTAGTCCTAATTTGAGTTACATGTTGCTAAAGTAAAGAACTGACCTTTGACATACACCCCCCCTTTCCCCCCGTTTTGCCTCCCTTCCATAACTTGTTGCTGGATTTGGCCAGGCTAAGTGGCAGAAAAGATAAATTGAAGGGGACCAACGAGGTCATTGTTCAGGAACAAAAGCTTGGACTTGGGCTGGACAGTGAATCAGAGTTTAGTGTTCAGATAATTTTATTCTGGCAAACTTTTCTCATAAAATTATAGGCTCAGGTGGCATAGATAATGAGGTCTTAATCTCAGAGTGGGCATCTGAGAGATCATCTGCTTTTATGCAGTTTCCATCATGTGAGGCAGAAATATCACAAGTATTTAACCAGAAACATTGAATATTGTCCTTCAGATTTGGGAAGACATCCTTGATTCAAACTGCTTTTTCACAGTTTCGTGTCTGTAAATAGCTCAAATTTAAGGATGCTCAGTTCTGAGGTTCCCACTGCGTAGCTCCAATCTGAAATATACTGGAATCTGCTTATAATAGATACAGGTGTAATGAAGATCCTATTTATAATAAAGTAAAATTGAAGCCTGTGTCTGTTCAGTGCTGTGCAGTGGGTTTAATGGTGTTCCTTTGCAGAGGGCTTTCTCTGTGGAATGTAATAAAGGTCCAGGAAGTTACCCTAAACTGAAAAGCTGATAAACACCCCATCCACCCCTACAGTCATGAGATGAAAGCAAGACCATTGGCAAAGTTCCTAGCAGCTCTGTATTAAAGTAAATAAAGCATTTACTGCTACTCTTTTTTTGATACAGAAGTGAAAAGGCAAGCTTGCTAATTTTTCTGCGACCAGTAGAATGAAAAGGAGTTATTCCATGTCTTTCTGAACAGAGAAAGTCCTGCTGATAGCAAAGCCAACTATGAAAGAAAAAATCCAGGGGTGGGTGGGTAAAAAAGACCCTAACCGTTCTCCTCACCTCAAGAAAAGCCTAACAGAGCTGAAACTATAGGCTGCTATTTATTATTAATACTTGTGAGCTGTACTTATGGGCTGTGATTGGACACAGGGAGTGTAGCCTTCCCGAATGCTTTTGATGGTAGATTACTTCTTGCATTAGAAATTTGAGATAAATGGCTTGGGTTGGAAGAAGAGATACTCTTAAGAAAGCCCAGGGTTCAGAACAGGATAATGACTTGCCTGGGAGTGGGAGCTCTTTTTGCAAGGACAACCTCAGGCCTGGCCTTGTGCTGGCGTTCATTTAAATGTCTTTTTGGAAAGAAGTTAACAACACAACATTGCAGGAGAGCCCATTGCCAGCACTGGATCAGTTGCATCAAGGGGACTCCAGATGGCTCCTCAAGAAAACTTTCCCAATAGCAAGGGGAGAAATGGCAGGAAAGCAGGAGCTGGTGTTTGAAGCTTGTAGCTGCTATTGGCAGGACAAGCATATGTCCTGTTCCTCACTCTTTCCCTCCACATGCAGTTGCAATAGCCTTGTTTCTGGAATATGTTGCGTTTGCTGCCAATGTATATGGGACTTTTGGTTGCTGATGTGCCAGCGTGCCAAGTCATTATCAGCATTTGAACAATGCTCCTGGACAAGACAGACTAACGTACTGCCACGTTACTGTTGAAGTAACTTCCCTGAGGAACTTGTGTGTGTATGTGTTACGTACACACATACGAAGTATGGAAATACCAAATTGGCTGAAAAAGTTAGGTGAATGGTGTGCTCTGCAGATGCTTTCAAATATCTGTCCATGCTATTAGCATCCACCTTGGCTTCTGCCTAGCTTTATAGAAGTAGTAAAGTAGTTTATGTCTTTAAAAAAAAAAAAAAAAATTAGAGGAGGTACTAGGGCTTGAATTATATGTTGTTTTGGCATGTTCTTATTGCCTTTGCTACGCTACTTCTACTGCTTTAAGAAGCTTACGTATAGTCGACAGTGATGTGGTAGGTGATGTGGAATCAAATATACTCTAACTAGTTCAAGCAATAATTGTGGTGTGGGCTTTTTTTAAAAATAATCAGAGAATAACCATGTATTTAAATTCTTAGCCTACATAATATATATATAACATTATTATATAATTACACATGATGTAACTTGGGTTGTGGAGTTTTATGCCACTAGTGTTTTACTTCCTTTTTCATAAGTGAAGCTGATGTTTTAATGGCAGTTCAATTTTGAGATGTTACTAATTAAAGACACATTTGAAACACTGCAAATCAAAGTCTATCCAAAGTAAAAGCTGGACTATCCAAATATGGCATGCAAGAAGGGTGTATAAATAAGATAGCAGATTTGCTGAATGCCCCCACTATTAGTGGTGTAGACACACCCGGACCAAAGAGGCATATGTGATTTCAGTAGCGAACGTAAGTTGAAATCCCTTCTTCTTGTTGAAGAAGTGGTAAAAGAATACTGTAGACTCTTGTCCTACTCTTACTTAAGGAAAATACGAGGGCAGATCTCTCTTCGTCCTCTACAAGGTGTTGAGACATCTTGGTTCAGCAAAGATGCAGCACAAGGTACTTTCACTGTAGGACAGCGAGAGAGAGAGAGATAAAACAAATTTTGTGTTAACACTTCTTTATACCTGCAAAGTCACAGGAGAGAAAACTCTTTTGAGGCCATCAGTCTTTTGGGACAGTAGAAAAGATGGTGTTGAATACAAAATGTCCTCATTCCACAGCTCACGAATCCCTTCTGGCAGCTGTAGGCTACGTGGATCTAAGTTTACCAGGATTACAGTAACCACATCTTAGTGTACTTGTGTGGGGTAGTGCTGGTCCAGAAGAGCGTTACGGGTGTTGTCCCTTCATTTCTGTTCCTCGCTGCTTTCCTATTGTGGTATTAAAACTTCAACTCACTTTAGACACCTTTCTTTTCATCATTGATTTAACAGTAATTTGCAGATAGTGTATACAGCGTCCATAATACTTTATTTAGTTTTGCATAGTTTACACATTGTGGTTGAGTAAATATGACAATTCTCTTTGCATGTGTAAGTTTCCTCCCCATTTAGTAATGGTCTATTTTTATTGTATGTATTTCCTCCCTTGGAGATGTCTCTGCTGATGGCTGGCTGTATTGTGGCTTCTAAAAGCAGGGGCAAATACATCTCACAAATGGCAGTAGACACACCAACTTCCCATTAAGGAGAAGGCAGGGGCAAGGGGAAAGCAAACTCCTGTGCCAAGAGATGAGAAACGTAGCTGGAAAGCATGGGCAGAATCAAAGTGCTCGTGCACAAGGACGGCGATAACACTGCCAAACCTTTTCTGCTCCCTGTTGTTTTCATTCTTTGGGATTTTACTTCGCCCTTTACAGTGTGGCCTTCCTGTTCTATTTCATACTAAGATATTTGGTAGCAGAGGTTTAACCCTTATTGGGAAACAATCAAAGCAACCAAAACCATGGCAATGTACACTAGGGTAAGTTCTTCTGTGTTCAGCAGCTCATCGAAAACATGTAACACTGTTGTTGGTCTGATTTAAGTTTTTGTGTCCATGCTGGTACAGAGGAGAGTAACCTCAGGCATTGAGAAGGACGGTATTACTATGGTGACTAACAAAAAAACCCCTCTGTTTATAATTGGGCATTGATTCTTCCCTTGTCCTTCTGCATGAACTCATACACTATACTGTCCTCCATTTGCAAACTCGTATTGGGGAAAACATTTTCTTCTAATAGCTGCTCTTTTAAATTGTGCCCTCATTTTTGTCTTTCCTGAAGACACTTTGCAGGAGCAGAATGTATTTAAATTCTTGCATTTCCAGAATCAACAAAAGCAGCACTCAGAGCAGCGCTGCGTTGCTGCAGAGGGGCAGGAGGGGTGGAAGCAGTCTCTGTGCTATAAACCTCGTGACTGTGGGCGTGGGATGTGCAAAGACTGATCACTTGCAAAGGAGATGAGAACTGTGGCTGTGTTCAGAAAAGCAGAACAGGCTTTCAGGCTGAACCACTGCAACGGATCCCTTTTAACTCTTGATTTGGATCATGTATCTAACCCTGCTCACCTTTTTTCTTTAAGAAATAGAAGCATACCCACCCATATACCCCAAACGAGCCTACCTGCTGTACGAAGAATGTAGATAAATAATAACAGTTATCCACCTTGGTGCATTACTCTGGCATTGCCTGTGGCTTTTCCTTGGATCAGATTGAGTTGGATGACTTAATGGCAGTGGACAACAAAAGACTAAACAGTTGCTTTGTGTAGTAACTTATTTAGATGACTGACAAAATGTATGTATCACTGAGTTTACAGATTAAACAAAGAAAAATCAGTGTTTTTTGAGACACCATAGATGTATTTTTATAAACACAAAGTGTATTCATACAAAGTATATACTATTTCTGCATTTATTTGTTTTTCTTTGAAGCAGAACAAATGCATGGTTGTCCTGTAAGCCTGAAAGCGGTTATCTTTCTTCTTCACTAGGTAATTCTTGATCTGAGTAGCAGGGAGTCTTATGAACCATTTTGAGTCAATGTTAATTTTATAAATTGCATTCCCTTTTCCACAATTCCCATGAAAAAGGTATTCAGCTAGATGAACAGTCTTGGAAAATTTTAATAGGACCCTTGAAATCTGTTTGAATTCGCCTTCTTTTAAAAAAATCTCCTTCTAATGGAAGCTGTGAAAGTGTCAGAGATTCTTGTGCCTCAGAGGCAATTTTTCTTCCATACATAATGGTGAAACTCCACTGTTATAATATATGGGTGTTTAAAATACTCTTTTCGTGAAATTGAAGCTCGTGCTTAGAAGTATGTGAGTTGGGCTCTTGTTGTTTTTTTTGTGTGACTTTTCTTATTATTCCTGATCAGTATTCATATGATTTTCATAGCACTTTCCATATTTTTTTTCCAGTCTTTTCCTGGACCAAGCCTTGAAAGTGAAGATTTTAACATACCTCCTATAACTCCTCCGTCATTGCCTGACCACTCCCTGGTGCACTTGAATGAGATGGAGTCTGGGTACCACTCTCTGTGTCATCCCATGAACCACAACGGCCTCCTTCCATTCCACCCACAAAACATGGATCTACCTGAAATTACAGTTTCCAACATGCTTGGCCAAGATGGGACGCTTCTTTCCAATTCCCTCTCTGTGGTAAGCACTTTTAGTGTTTCCCTTATGTTCTGATTTAAGTTGTGAAATTGTGGAAATACAGACCTGTTTGAAGTCCTCCGAGGGGCCAGCTCCTGCATCACTCAAGTCATGGAGTGAGCTGGGCTGGGTTTTACAATGCACTCCCTATGTTAAATCCTCCCTGCACTGGAGGCACTGGGGGTTTTACAGCGGAGTTTCTCAAAGCTGGGGTGTTACCCGCCGCCTTGAGTAGAATTACTCACGCTTTACACAGATGTAAGTAATGACAAAAGGAGGCTCAAGGCTTTGACTTCTGCTGGATCAGGGTTTGGATCCAGATGGCCGTTGTTCTGTGTTTGTCTGACGAGGCACTTTCCATTCTAATTTGCATGTGCTGAGAGATGTACAAAAATTTAATATCTCCTTTCTTGTTTACCTCACGTTTGAAAAACAGCAAATGTTATTTCTGATTCTAGGCCAAATCTTATAGCTTTTTTACAGTTTCCCGTCCTTAGCCAGCTAGAATCCAATTGAAATGACTGGACGATTTGCTTATAAAGTCTGTCAGATAGTCATTATGGTCGTAATCTTGGGAAGCCTGATATTATAAATCACTTCTTTGAATGTTAAATTTCTTGCAACAACTGCAGAGCTACTTTACATGTTACATTTTCAAGTGGGCTCTACAAATAATTAGTGTACTTCTTGCATAGCAGCTGCAGACATGACCGTTTTACCAAGAGGGCATTATTTCCCATTGAGGTACAATTCTAGGCCAAAGAGTTAAAAATCCCGTGGAAGAAGATGGGGCCTGGTGTTGTGTGGGTCTCACTGGACTTGAGGCACTCTGCTAGATGGGCTTCCCAGGAGCTGCAGATCGGGACAGCCGAAGTTTGGGGTTTGGGGGCTGAGGGACCTAGGCTCAGCTCCCCATCAGCCCCTCAGACTAACAGCCCCAGAGCCAGGGGCTGGGGGGCTGTGGTGGCCAGAAAACAACTAGTTTACAACAGAGATCTGCCTTGTCACAGGAGTTTGATGAAACTTAATGAAAATAAAGCTACCTTGATCTGGGGGAGCCCTGCATTCCCTCTGAGGATGTCCAACAAGCTTTACTGCAGGGGGGCTAGTCTTGGCTTCTTACGTGCTTAGTTGTTATTGATTTACTAGGATGTTGCACACTTTGTGTTTGAGGTCAGAATCTGACCCTAGGATTATATTCAGTAATGGGAGGAGAGGGGGAGAGGCAGATTTTCATAGAAAAACATAAATATACTTTGTGGAAATGTTTTGAATTTTGCTTGCATTTCTAAAAAGCTGATAGCATGCATTAAAGAGCACAAGCTAAATTTTATGAGGGGTTCTGAGAATCAGAGCTGTGAAAGGACTTGAAAAAGTAAGAGAAACACTTGGCCCTCCAGTCAAGACAAGCAGTACTTCATTGAACTGATCTCTTTTCAGCCATGGCTATGGCTCAAAATTATGCGTTCTTTTAAGCTCTGATGTTCCACATTAACCTCTTGCAACAAGCTCTGAACAAAGGGCCTTGAGAGTTTGTAGATCATCACAGTGAATTATTGCATCGAGGGCAAATGCAAAAAAGCTGAATAATATAACTGGGCAATTTTGCTGTTGGGACTTGGTGTAGATGGGAAAAAATGAAAATCGGACCTCAAGAAAATATGTGCTAAATTTTATCAGTCATTTGTGAGGATTCATTCAATAAATACAGCATGATCCTTGAAGCATTACGGTCTAAGTCAACTGTTATCCCTAACTTGCATGCCCTTTGCACACAAGAGGGCCTTTTAACTAGCAATAGTTTTAACTAAAGCTGTCTTGTCTGTCAAGGGGATTAAGCTACATCTCACATTAGTATAACTGGTAGGATGTTAACATCACAATTTTGTATGGTTCAAACACTGTTTGTTAGTAGAGTTCCTCTGATTTGAATTTGATAACTTCAGCAGAACTAACTTAAGGGAGATAATTTCAGTGGACTCTTTAGTGAATTTAGTGACTTCTTCAGTGAATAGAATGGTCCCATTGTCCTTTTGGCTTTCCATTGATGAAGACAGACATTAGCATTCTTTACTTAGCTTTGAAGCTCTTCTGTATAATCCAGAACCTTATACATTTTTTCTTCAGTATGACTCTTTTCTCTTGCTATTACTCAACTGTAAGTTTCCTTTTTAATATCTCATCAAACTCTGATCCATTTAACAAGTACTTGCCTAAATCACTTTTTTATTGTCTCACATAGAAAATAATGTATAAGTTTTTCCAATCCATCTAAACCCTTGGTGCCATATAGTTTCTAATATATCAACTACTGCTTAATGTATTTGGAAACCATGTATCTCGCTTTATTTCTCAGGGCACTAATGAGTATTTTTAGAAAAATTATTCTTAGTAATGAATCTGTTGGCTGTTCTCTATCCCTAATTAATTTCACATCTTCAGCAAATTTTACTTATATTGGGACAAATTCAGCTGCAGTGCAATGTACATCTGATTGAATTTGGTCTGTTTTTTTTAATTTCAACATCCTTCCTTTTAACCAATTTTTAACCCATATTGGTGTTTCAGCAATGATACCTTCCTTTTGTCTGTGTTAGAACTAGTGAGTGGTTTTCAGTTGGTGTTTTTACGGACCATTAATTAATGCTAGCCAAAAGAGAGAAAGGAAATGCAGTGAGCTCAGAAACAAGATAGGAAAATAGTTTGTACACTGACTGTAGTGTTTTTCTTTCATCTCAGCTACCAGGTGATTTCAGATGGGAATTTCCATGATTTTGGACAGATTGAAAATCAAGGATGTACTCCTTTTAAAAATCCTTCAGAACTCCTCCCATTAGAAGTCCTGGTTTCATGCTGTGCAGCACTCCTTCCAAGCTGCAGAGTAAGGATTGCAGGATTTGCCCCAAGCTCTGTAAGAATTCTCCTCTGTGGAAGTGCTTAAACACACACAATAAGAGTACACTACCAGCTCAGTGAATTCTTATTAGGGATCAGCTTCTTAGAGATTTTTTACACGGTGGGAATTCTTTCTGAAAAATTTCGCAATGCTGGGAGATGAAGATTTCCTGTTGCCACTGACTGTGTCTGATACTTAAATTTGGAATTAGCCGCCTTTGAAGTTTTTTTGATTGATTGGACTTCCTATTGCACCTCCACTACTTATGAAAAAAAAAATCACTGAAATTTTCTCTTCCTCATTATTCTGCTGTCAGTTCATATAGTGGCATCTATGTTTGTGTATTTCTGTTTTCTGCTTAGGTGACATACAGGCATATAAACGCATGCACACGCACACTAATTTATGCTGTGCTGTCTCATACAGATTTCTTAAGATGCTCGTTATATCTGAATATTGGGGTTCAGAAGCCTACAGGATTTATGCAGAATGTGTCACATGGTGGTGTGGACACACAGTCCAGCCTCAGCATGGTGGGCCACGCATGGGAACTCTCTAAAGTCCTTCAAAATGGACATGACTTCTATTCCTGCTTCTTAAGTAGATTCAATTAGATATAGATGGAGCGTTTTAATGAAGATGTATTGATGCTTCTGTAGGCATGTATTTTTGTAGATAATGGAAAAGGGATCCCTTCTTGTTTTGCTAGAGCTGAAGGTAGCCCTACGTATGTTTGGTTTGGTTCCACTGGGGGCTTGATCTGCCAGCGCTTCTCTGTTTGCATGAATTTTCCTGAAATATTCCAAAGATCGCAAGAAATAAACTTCTAACATTTGCAAATAAATGCATGTGTATAACATCCCTATGAGAATGTACATTTATCTGTAAAAATGCTTTTGGATGTGTTCTGTAAAATAAGTTTTACTGTGTGTTCATTTTATCAACAAAATTATAGACATTTCTGCTTCTTTAGTATATCCTATACATGATTGCTTTTTTCCCCAAGAAACCAGGGTTAAAAATCACAGTGCTGTTTTTACATAGAGGAAAAAACCCCTATTTCTGGAGTGTGTTTGTTTACAATCTTGTGCTGATCTTTATAAAATGTGGCTCATGATGGTAAACTATAGAAAATTTACAAGAAAGAAATAACAGAGATTTCAGTTTCTCGGAATGCTTCGAATTTCTGGGTTTGAAGTTTAAAGTGGAAAAGATGTTAAAAGGCAATAAAATCAGTGGATTTATTTCCCAAATGCTCTACTTGTGCTGGCAACAAAAGCCAGCATAATGTATATACTTAGGTTCATTGTCATTTTTAGTATACAGTCAAGGCACACTTTGAATTCAAAGGCTACTGTACAACTGTTTTGACAACCACCACATCAGTAGGTAATGTGCAGGACATATGAAACTGAAGCAAAAATGTTTCTTTAGGTCTATAGGGAGTGCAGTACATCAATGAATTCAGATATATTAGAGCAGCATGAATTTCTAATATGTTGCTTTTATGGAAAAGACCACTGGCATATTGACTAATGCTGCTTTCAAAGCAGAGCAGAAAATGTGATTACAGACAATTTCATTGCTGTTTTTAAAATAAATATTTTTAAAATCTTGAAGTATTTTATTTCATGTAATGCATAAAATATGTAACAGTGGACTAGAGCTAAAGATCTTCTTGGACACCGAAGAGTAGATGATGTCAGCTATAATTATTCAGAAGTGGAATAATGGAAGCATTAGTTTAAAATAAAATGCATGTGACAAAGGCCTATGTCCGTATATATAAAAAAAGCAATAAAAAGCACTTTTTTTTGCACGCTTTGACTAAAGAGTAAAGGCAATGAGTAATTATTTAACATTATGCCCCAATTCATCAAAGCCCAAACAATTGCATTACGCTTTTTCAAGAATTATATTTTTTAGTTATGCAGCCCATGAGAGAGTAATATCTTAAACAAAATGTAGCACTATATAACGGTGAAGAAAGTGGACAGCTACTTTTTCTCCATTTTACATCTCAGGTAGAATGGAGCTAGTATTCCTTATTCACAGTAGAGTTGCTAATAAATCCAATACAGGAGATTGTTGTTGTTGTAGCTGGGATGTATTTAGGAGATTTTGTTTTACCAGTTTCATACATACTAGTTTATATTCAGTATTCATGACTCATCTTGAGGCTGACCTATACGGTTGGGGTTTTTTTAGCACCTCTAAGCTTTAGTGCAAACTACTGAGTCAAACAGCAATTTTTTTACTTCTGATGAACAAGATGAATAACTTTCATAACAAAACAAAAGATATGCCCCTTCTAACCTATGTGTTTAGATTTGAATCATGCTTGGATACTTTTTTTCTAGCTTGTATTGCATGCCAGTGGTAGAAGGTACTTTTACTCTCTGGTGAATACTTCACATTTGTGCCTCATTACCAGGCTCTGGTCTTCGGTTTACATCAAAATTTACTGTTATGCTACACAGACCTGCTGCTATCCCAGATTTTATTGCAGTGAGTTATTGCCATCAGAACCACCAAATCATAAAGCTAAGGTCATGGAACACCTTGTGTTAAAGTATTTTTTTTTCTCTTATTAAGCAGCTTTGTATTCTTGCAGGATATCTTTCTTTTCCTTTTTTTAAAAAAAACACCACCATATTTTACAAGCTGGATTTTCTTGCTGAAATAAGCCTTGTTTGGCAAAAGGTTACAACAGTTAGTGTATGTTTTGTCAAACAGCCTAACCATAGGAATACGCAGCCAAATCTTCAGCTGATGTCAGTCAGCATAATTTTATTGTCTTCAGTAGAATTATGATGATTTATTCCATCCAGGTCTCTGGGACATCATGTTTATCTCTCCTTAATTCCTGATGTCTGCTTCACTCTTTCTTCATTAGGAAGACAACAGAAACTATATGTAGAGGAGCTAATGAAGATGTAACTTTATCAAGGTTTTATAAATACCTCCACATTGCATATCTGCTAGTAGAAGGCTCTTCACTGTGCTACAGAAAAGCAATAAAACATCCGATGTCTAGAAATTACAGCTGTATAAAATCAGAGTGGAAACAAAGCATGCATTTTTAACAGCAATAGAAATTTATCATTGAGATAATGTGCTGTGGGATGTGGTTGGTTCCCCGTACCTGAGGACTGAAATCAAGGTCGGGCATCTCTCAAAAAGATGTGCTTATCTGGGACTGGTCTAATGACACCCCCCTAGCACTACAGTGGGGGGACCAGAACCTGCTCATGCGTCACATTGTCCCTCGGGGGCTCTCAACAATAAATATTAGTCCATGCATACGTGGTAGCGGGAATATCGCTGGCATCACCTCGACTGGTAGCACCTCTACAGTTTTTCCGTCCCAAGAGAAAATCAGCAGAGTCGGTGAAAGCACCCTGTGGGTGCAGACTATCGATGGACCCCACCTTCTTGAGCTCAACTAGGACTGGAATTGCCATGAGAGTATTTGTGGCTAGTGTTTTCCATGAACTTAGCTTTTTTTCTGGTCTTAAAGTATCTGGTAAAGCTATACTTTCTGTCTGTAAGTACTAAGAACTCACCTTAAAGATAGAGAAAGTAAATATTTGCACATTACTGTAGGAAAATATTTGTACACAAATGACCAGAAATTTTTAGAATAATTCCAGGTCTCATTTTTAAAATTGTTAATGAAGATTTGATTAGTTGTCAACTGGGAAATACACCATTCTGCTTATTTGAGTGTGGTTGTTGAGACTCCATGTGCCTCACATATTTCACAAATTCAGTAGGAAAACAACTTGAGTGTAATTTCAAGAAGGAACAACAAAGTAGCATATTTTATTTTTGAAAACAGCGTACTGTAGAAAATATGTCTGGTAGGAATTTATTTGCTACATTAAGAAGTAAGAAAAAAATATGTGTAGCGGTATTAATTATTGTTTCTTAGACTTTAACCAGATAGGCACAGGCTGACATGATGAATGTGGTGCAGAGAGAAAGCCTTCGGTTGCGGGTGTTAGATTATACAACACCTCACATGTGAAGTCCTCACAGGAGTGATTAATGCATAAGCAGCATCATAGCTGCAAGTGTCAAACAAAACAGATAATAGAGTATGCAAATAGAGAAAACATAACTCGGAAAATGTCAGAAATTCAGGGGTTTCAGCAGCAGAGAGTGTTGACTTTAATCTGCTGCTTTTAACATCGCATGTAGTTGTTGAGAACAGCAAGATAATGAAATGTTTCTGAAGACTCAGTCTTTGGCAAAAAAAAAAATCTTAGTGATCTGAAGGCCTGTAGATGGAAGAGAAGTGAAATGTCTCTCTCGAAAACTGTGAAGATGCTTTTGTGAAGACAAAAAGGAAGGAGAAGGCCACGGTGCAGATGAAAGGGAGAGCTTTGTGCATCAGGTGGAATAGCCTCTCCTTCCACCTGTTTCATTATTTAAGTGCATGCATTTGCATTCCTTGAAACTCAAAAGCAGTTGAGAAGACTGCACACGCTTCATGGATTTGTACTGCACTCGTCATCTTAGCCCATCTCGTTCAGGGAGCAGAAAGATAAGTTGTGTGGACGAAACCAGTCCCACTATGGAATGTACTGTCTTGCCTCAAGCTGCCATTCGCACGCTGGCTGTTCGGATGGGCTGCATACTCTGCTGAAGGCCAGGACACCAGCAACCCAGAGCTTCATGGCAGTGTCACCTGCTAGAATGGAATGTGAATTCTCCTCCTCTAGTCTTGCCTATGTAGAGTCATAAATATTTAGCAAAATTTTTAATTCACTTCGGGAGAAAAACCACATTCTTGGCCTCCTTGATTTTTCTGAGGTGAAAGCATTTAAAAGGTCCAATTAGCAATCTCGCAGTTTTTTTATCTGATTTAATGGTTTTACAGAACTTTAAGTATCATTGAGTTTTCCACTGACTTTTTGCAGCAGGAAGGGAAGAAAAAATACTGGTTGGTAGTATTGTGAGATTTTGAAAAATAATCATAAGGAAAAATAACTCATTTCTTATTCTTATCCCTTGTTCTTGTTCTTTCTCAAGGCAATTAAGAAATGTGTAAGGATGTCTATTCCTCCCCTCGTCCTTTCAATAACGTAAAGATTCATTTTAGATTAATGTTTGCCTGTCTGTTTTTCCCTCTTTCATTTGTACAGTCTGTATGAATGCACTATGTAAATGCCCTTTCTCATCTTGGGATTCCCTGGGGACAGCCTGTAAATCCTTAACTTCCACTGCGAATGTAATGCTGTATTTCAGCCACATGTGTGCAACTTGGGATCTCTGTAGGCTCATGCACACACCTTTGAACTGGGTGTATGACTTGTTGTACATGCTGCTGCCTCTGTATTTGGACAATAAACAAAAAAATGAATGTTCTTAATTCATTTTCTGTGCATATCGTGGATGGGTACAGTTACAAAAAAGGACTTAGAGTATGTGGCAGCAAGAAGCATTATGGAGTGAGGAACACCTCCAAGGCATGCTTGTGCATATCTTTCAGTTACAAAACCCACAAAAATCAACCCCTTCCATCTGAAGTCAGGTGAACAAATGCATTACAGTTTGTCTTACGTATTATCAGTGTGTACCCAACATTCCCGTTTCAACCAGCCTGCGGGGAAGGAAAAGAGGAAAAGGAGTTGCTACAGGTAGTGCCATGGTGCTCCGTGTGCCTGGCCCGACCTGGAGGTGATGCAGAATGCAGTGCTCAGGGTACATACATATGCATATATACATGGATACACATATATACATATATATAAACATATATATGTGCATATATATGTATGAAAGTGTGTATTAAGCTGTTAATCACTGAAGCCCTCAGCTGGAAAAAGGGTGTAAAAGACAAGATGTGGCATCTGCAACATCCCCCTTCTCCCCAAGATGGGGATCCACATCGTATGTTAAACAGGGACTGAAACTAGAGCCAGATTATTGAAGCAGATGCAACAGATTTAATGAGCATACTGTACATAGTTGCATCATAGAAAATTTTTACCAGATCCCTGGTTTATGAGTGAGGTTGCAGTGCCTGACAGTAACTTTATATAATAGGTACCTTTACGATCTGAGTTATTAAAGGGAGTAGCCTAGTTGCTAAGGTGAGACATGGCATACCTAATGGATGACAAGATACTGGGCTACAAGTGTCTTCACTTCATCCTTAGAGAAGTTATATTAACTGAAAAAATTGTTGAAATTAGACGTTCTGGTGCTTCAGCAAAAAAGCCCTGTGCATGACAGATTTACAGGATCAGGCCCTTGATGAGAACGCAACATCTTTTTTTCATTCAGAGATGGGACTTCCTTCTAATACACTTTAAGATTACTTTCATTCACACATAAAGAATTTCAGAGATTAACTCAGGAACTAAGCTTCAGTTTCCTACACATGTCCTAATAGTGAAGTGTGGGATCTCAGTTTAATGAATTTTATTACACTCCCTTTTCTTACGAAGTAGCATAAATAGATATTAGTGCAATAGGCTTAGTGCTGATCTGGATATTAAGTGCAGCTTAAGTTTCCTGACAGAAAATATACAGTGTAAAATAACCACTGGCAAAACTTTTACAAGTTATTTTTCCTAGAAAAAATAAACCACGGCATTTGAAAAACAATGCTAGCAGCACTTTGTTCTTCTGCAGCGCCTTTCTTGTGTTGTGAAGTTCTTTGTAGTCACTAATTAGCTAAGAAGGTAATATGCTTCTAACAGTACAAATAGGTATTTGCAATATCAGTGCCTCATCTCTGTCAAGTACTATATTGTAGTATACAGAGACATTTGCTTTATTAAAAACCCAATAAAATGTAATTCACAATACACAAATACAGATGAGTCCCAAGTTGAAAAAGGCTGAAAGAGACAGATCTTAAGGGAGAAGTAGAAGATGACGCTACATTGTGGGACCCATAATAATGAAAGTATTACCAGGAGGTGAGTTCACCTATGATGATCAGTAACACAAAGGTGGGCAGCAGTGTGGTGAGAGACAACTTGCAATATTAGAACCAGCAGAAGTCATCAAATGTAATAAAGGCAGGAATTAACTGCCGTGTGTTACACATCTAACATAAAGCAATTACGGTGGCTGCATATAATGATAGCTGAGACATTTAAGCTATCATCCAACCTGGAAGTGATACAGCAGCCTTTTTTAAGAACCGTGGAAAAGATGCAAGGGTTGTTTCACCTGCCCTTGAAATGCAGTCAGCTCTAGGGAGAAGCAAAGTGTCTTTTTAACCAGAGAGTTTGATGCTCCACTGCCCCAGACTTCCAGTCTGAGGCTTTATGGGCTGGTTGCATGGCACTCCTGTTTCTTCTCACTTGCCATCATCTTTTGTGAACGTAGGGAGAGGAAACCACATGGAAGGAAAGTTGTCTGCACGGGGCCTAACCTGTGAAATTTTAACTGTGGCCAGTGTTGTTGCACTAACTTTGTTGTTCGTGGCCTCTGCCTCTGAACTGCATTTTAGGAACTCTGTGACTGGCTGAAAATCTCGGTGGGATTTTCAGAAATATTCTGGCCTGATGTTGATCCTGTCCAGCTCTAGTAGGGGCTTTCCCAGAGTTTCAGCAGAAACAGAGATCGCCCTATAGCAGATGCTTTCATTTGTTCAAAAATTGCAAATATTTAGATTTTAGATTATATCAGATTAAGGGTGTGTCAACAAAAGTGTTTATCAATAATAATCCACACTCTGCCGTCATAATTCTGAAATGGTTTTCCTATACCACTTGGAAAACTAGTGTGAGCTGTAACAAGACTGAAGAGAAGAAATATCACCTAATGTGCTGTTTGGAAACAATTTTTATTATTTTGATTATCTTATAATCAAAGAAAGCGTAGCAAAGCTGCACTATGAGAAAAAGTTACCTGACTAACCTGACCTCTTGGATCCTGGCTCAGTGCAGCCTTACCAAATTACAGAAATTGGTCCAGAAGGAACCCTAAGCTCCCTCCCTTAGTCTACTCTAAGGGAGGACTTCAAAAGGTCATTTCCCTGAAGGCGGGATACTCTATATGTTTAACATTTCTGACAGACGTTTGTCTAACTTACTTTTTAGAAACTTCCTCTAACGGCAACTGCACAGAATGCTCAGGCAAAAACTCTGGGTACAGGTTCTTAACCTTAAAAATTCACCTACTTCATTATACATATAAAACCCAGCAGTCAGTGGAGGTTAATGCCAACCATTTAATCTTTTCAGCTGTCTTTTATTTGTTTTTATTTTTAAAGTGTGCTTATATATGTGTATATTTATATTTATGAAATTTATATTTATCTAAGAATGAATGATAGGTAATAGATGTTGATGCAACAGCTAGGAAATAAATAATCAAGAGGATGTATATTAACTCAGACTGTTTTGGTTCACAGCTGACTTGACCATTTAAGAAACAGTAGAAAAATAATCAGCTTTTCCCAAATCTTATTAGCATGTAATCATGATCCAGATTGTATTAACCCATAACCTACACTGAGTAAAATAACTCTTCTTGAAGGTTCAGCTGTAGTGTGTTATTCTATGAAATTGTTTATGTGCATATTTTCAATATTATATTTGTTTATAATCATCCGTTACTTAGAAAGTTAGGCTGAAGGAATACACTTTTATGATACTTAAGGATTGTCACTGCAAGTAATGGAATAAAAGTAAGCAGTGGGTGAAGGCTGGAAAAAAAACCCTGTAATGTCATCCAAACAGGCTGCCAGGTAGTGTTAAAGCACTGGAACTTACACGTATGGGAAGAACCTGCACTGGCTGGGAGATGGGCTGGATGATTTAATGGAGCTTTCTTTGAGATGTGATTTCTATAACTGGTTGATACATACACTAGTGTTCAGACATTTGGACTCATTTCATGTTTGTCTGGCAAATTGTTTCTTGTGAAAGGTTATAAATTACAATAAATAGACTTTGTAGAAGATGAGCTACATGACAATACTTGGAAAGAGCTTCTCAGCTGATACTCCACACATTAATGCCAAAGAAGAAAAAAAACTAATAGAGTCTTAATCCCGTGGCTTTGCTTGAGTGCAGTGCTAGGAAGGTGTACTGCCATAAATAATATTTACATTGAATAGTCTTCTATATTCAAACAATAACTTTGAACAGAAAATATAATATAGAGAAAGAAATGTTAGTTACTTAGAAGAATTTTTTCCTTCTGAGTTTGTAACAAAGAATTCACTGATGAAGGAGGGAGGGGGAGAGGGAGGGAAGGGGAAAGGAGGGAAAGCAAGAATATGTAAAAATGTTGATGTAGTTATAATTAGATCCATTTTAGAACCAAAAGTTTTATGCAGAAACTGACAGAAGGATACACAATAATTATAGTTTACTGACAAGCTGAATAGAGTTTCCTTTTTTTATCTTATGGTTTTAGGAAACCAAACTGTAAATAAATATGCAGTTTGACAGATTGTAATTGCGATCAGCAAGGCGTCTTTTCATTTAATCAGATGGTGTTATTAAAATGGGGTTACAATTAAACATTTTATAGTGTGACGTAGAACTCTATTAAAATTTTCCAGCAAACAGTAATTTACATTTGATACTTCTGCAACCCATTTCTATTTGCAGAAATGTTATTGGCTGTGACCTTCCAGTGGTTAGGTCTCAGTTTGCTGTTCTCTTCCTACTTTGATAAATGATATTAAGTATCCTCTTTCTTTACTTCACAGTGAAGATTAAAATATTAATTTCCATTCTTTTGTTGTATCATTTTTGTCCCTTGTCAAAACTGCAAGACATTGGCCAAAGCAGGTTTGCGCCAGGGGAACTGTGGAATTATCTTAGCATAAATTTTCTTAACTTTAGAAATGGTAGATTTGATCAACATTAAGCAAGTATCTGATTCACAGTTAAATGTTTCAAGAGAAAGTAATACAGCTTTTGAAAGATATAAGTAGCATTCAGAGATTATTCCGATTTAAGGTGACACAAGGCCTTGGATTTTCCCCTGTCTTTCTATAGATGTGATTAAGTGATTCCAAGAAATGTAACAAAGTGGTTTTCAGGAAGACTTTTAAGTGTGACTACTATGATTCCGCATCCGTTATTCCCGTGTGAAACTGCACTATTTGTTCCCTAGTTTTGATAACCTAAGTAGGAGAATATGAACAGTCAGAAATGGTTCAGTGTTCTGCCTTCTAAGACTTTTCCAGGCTACTCACTGGAATCACCATCCTCTAAGCAGCAGAAAAGAACAAGGAGAATCATTAGAAGACACAATTTTTGAACCATTCTTCAGGTGTATGCAGACTCCACTGATGAAACTGTGCATAGCAAATGTTTGGAGTGAAGGGAATGAGTGATTTGCATCAGCAAATTACATTTACAAGGGTGAAACAGTCTTTGAAAATCAGACAGCTAAGCTACTGCTCCTTTATCTCACCCTTTAAATTCAGTGGATATTTTTGGAGGAAACATCAGTGGTTTGAGGAAAGGCAACATTTTCCTTACTGTAAAATAATCAGGCAGTGGTTATAAAACATAGATTCTTGTTTCTTATCACTAGTAGCAGATGAAAGAAAGAATAAGGAGGGAAGAAGAAGAAAAGAGGGGGAGAGAAAAGTCAAGTATGCTTTCAAAGAGGGGGAAAGAAAAGTCAAGTATGCTTTCTTTTGGTGGAAAGTGGAGTTGTATGAATACTTGAGAAGAAGAAAAAGTGGAAAGGAGTAATTTGGTTTGACATATTTATGCATTTATTTTAACTTTGCATTATCCCTGATTTGGAACCTCTTAACTCATTCCTACTTTTCCTGTTATTACCGGGTGTTGGTTTCCTCTTGTGCTGTTCAACAAGTACAAGCACTTTAGAGTAGATTGATATGAAGTCTCTAACTCCATCCTCCAACCTCATCAGTTTCTTCTTTTCATTTTCTTTTCATCATTGCATATATGCAACATCTTCCCCTTCTCTTTCCTCCACATTTCGTTCCTGAGGAAGAGATTTCAAAAGGTTTCTCAGAGAAAGAGGTCTTCCACCTTCATGCAGTGTGATGAAAGAAGCGTGTCGCCAAAACACTCAGAAATTTAAGCAGTCATGAGAAGAAAAAAATAGCAGATTAGCAAAAGTATCTCAACAACAGTTGGACAGGATAAGCAAAAGGTTTTACTTTGTCCTTCTCTTTCAACATCAAAACAGAGAGGGCTGCAAGAGCTCTCCGACTGGTCCTCCCTGCACAACGCAGGATTACTGCCCATGCAGCTTCAAGATGAGTTTGAGGTCAGCAGCCTCTGGTAGAGGAGTGCTGTAAATGGTTGAGGAAGAGAACTGAAAATATTGCTTGTTCCTCATCATTTCCAATGACAAGCCCAGGCATGCAAAGCAGAAAATGACGTTAAAGGGTATGTAGAAAAAAATGTAACCAGTTTTCCTCCAAGGCTACTTGTATTTTTTCTAAAATAAATGAAATACAAACCTGAATCTAATGTTCAAAACAAGGAAAAACTAATTCACATCTTATCTGCATGTAACTTTTTTAGGAGCGCATCAGCTGGTATACACAGGTGTGAAAACAAAGATCATCGGAATCAGAAATGCAGGTTGAACCCATAGAAACAAATCCATCTTAGGGTTTTTGTAGTGCTATCCATCATTGAAAGTATCTGAGCACTCGGTCTTACCTTATAATGTCTTTACTATTTATTTGCAAAATACAAACCTAATTGTGAAATCGTATTCATGCTGATGCCCCCTTGGCTGGTAGAAGGAAGTATTTCTCAAGAGGAGAAAAGGCCCTCAACAGCAAGGAGGGAAATGCACGTAATATTCATTATTTGCATTCAGCAGAAACCTGAGGTCTGTTTTAATAATACAGAGAGAGACGCCTGATCTAGCATACATGTACCTGTCTTTGAATGTCATGCGTTTTAAAAAGATGCAAGTTGCACTGGATATACGGTTTCTTTATTGTGTTTTTTGCATTTTCAATTGTGTACCATATATTCACATACCACTGTGCATTACAATCAAGCCTGTTTGGTTACTTTCAATTTATGCCATAGGATTTTGTCACTCTTGCTGAAAATTTCAAGACATTTTACTCCAGACTCATTCATTTTTTTCCCCCCTCAGATTTATTTACTACCTTTAGAAGTAGAAAAGTCCAATTTCAATCATGTTAGAAATAGCTCATTTTAGACAAGTACGTGCTGCTCTGCTTACAAAACATATATGAGTGGAATATGCAATTACCACAACTCAGTTTCCTGCCACAGAAACATTTCAGCATTATAGCATTACAGAAATAGAATGACATGCATAATGAAAGATTTCAAGATTCACCCAAGGCATTTATTCTCTTCACCTTAATGTTCTCAGCAGTAGCAGAGTATCCATTAAAAGGTACGATGAATTATGGTTGCTTAGCAACCGCGAGGAGCTTGTAACAGCACCAAAGAATGAAATGGCTGGTTGATAAAATGAATTTTCTCTGAGCATTAGCCTGTTGAAACTGCCTTTTCTTGTGGAACATAAAGTGCATTTATTTGTCTCATGCATTTTTTATTAGAAAATTATTTGAGTTCCAGGGACTTGAATCGTTTTGCTACAGGAGATATTTGATTTTAATGTGTTGTACTAAAATAAGTAATAAAAGACATTTTCTTCAAAGTAAAGACACCAAACAAACCTAGATAGCTACTTTTGAAGTTGGGAATAAAATCTTATATAAGGCAGGTCATTACTCGTTTCTAATTAAGAGTGACATTAGCTAGGACTTAAATTTTACCTTTGAAAGAAAGTTTGAGACAGTTAGCCAACATACAGTGAATAAAAGGAGAGGTCTGGAATTGAACTCATGGATTCATCACGAGTGAAATAAGCTTGCCTTCTCTCTTCCCACATGGTGTGCTTGCTGTGTCTTGGAGAAGGCCAGAAGTGGTTGCACATTCATACCTGGCATTCACTGTCTGCTTGTTTCTGGGCTAAAAATACATTAATCGGAGGCTTCCTTCCAACAGTGAGGAGATGTTTAATTTTTCAGTGACACTCTCCATGCATTCAACAGCAGCCAGAGTTGGATGAGCATTTTTGGCAGAGAAGGTTTTTATTGGAAAACCCTAAAACAGTGAAACCAAAGTTAAGGCGAGTTGAATCACCGGTGGCGATTAATCTTTTATTGGCAGCATTTTCTGAGAATTGGGACTGTCTTATCAGGACATGAGACAAAGGGAGATCAACAGAGAGAAAGTGAGAGACATGCCCATTCCAGAATATGCAGAACATCTATCCAGATGTATGAGACCAAAGCTTAGGCTTCTACACAACATTATTTAGAGCAAGGACTTCACTTTTTGGTTTTGTAGCCCACAAGAATGCTCAATGATTAGTTATTAATAGTCTACAGTCTTTTAATCTTTCTCATGAGACTGAAGACAGTGATATATTTGTTCTTATACAATTTAATAAAGGTCATTTAAAAGGCTTCAGACCTTGCTTTACTGATGAAAATAATTCCGTTGACTCCCATGCAAACACCTGGGTGGGAAGAGACTGTAACCCTGCTGCTGCACGGTGAATCAACAGATGATGGATCTACTGAGTGGTGCCCTGGGTCTGTCTGAGTGCTGAGTCTTTGGTGCAACCTGGAGCCGCTGCTGCATTTTCTGGCAAAGCAAGCAGAACTGCGTGCATACCGTTTGCACAGTGAGCCTGAGTGGCAGCTGAGAGGAATGGATGGGCAGGGAGCCAGGGGGATGGAGAAGTCCTTCTTGGCTTAGAAGTGTTTCTCAAAATCTGGACTGGAACTGCAAGAAAGCAAATCTAAAAATCAGGATGAGATAAGATGACTCGTTTATGTACTACCTACCTGGCAGGAAAGAATCAGAGTGAGACAGCATTAAAAAAATTCAAGAGTCTTACCGTGAGCTGCCTTGCCATGGAAGTTGTAGACCTGTATTTTTGTGTCCAGACCAATTCTGGTGACGCTGCTGAGAGCACCGCCACTGACTGCTGTTGGTAAGGGACGGGGCTATTGCAGTTAACATGATAGCAAACATTGGCAGCCTAACAGAAAACAGATTTTACTTAAGTTGACAACATTTTTACAGAGCGTTTTTTTACTGCAAATTAAATGCCCTGGGAGATACATAACTAAAACCAATAATAACCTTTTTGGAATAAAATATAATTTCGCTCAAGTGAAAATGAAAGAAAACTTGTATTAAGTGGTAAGATCTTGCCTCTTTAAAGTACATGCTGATAATCAAACATTAAAAGTGAAACACTGCTCATCTTCTACAAAGGTGCAAATTAAAATTCCAGAGAGAGAGCTTGACTGATTTGTTTAACAAAGAGTTTAATACAGCAGAATCCCACTTGAACATAAAACTATTACACTCACAATAATCCTGTCTAGCTGTTGGGAGATCCAAATTAAAACTCTCACTGATATTTGCTTAAATCTCATAAATTGCACAGAATTAGAGCATATTGAAGTTGTGTATTTACTGTGATCTTACTGCCTAATAGGTTTTTAACAATTTAAAATGATGACTGAAAATACGTGTTTTCTCTTCAGAGGATTAAAGTAGTGTATATTTTATTCCTGTATTCTAATTTAATACCCAGTTGTTTATTAACTTATTAGTGTCAACATGACAAGGCTGTATTGAATACAGACTAAATGTTCCTTTTAAACAGATAATTTATTTTGTTATTAGTATTAAGGTGTTATGAGGAGATTATTCAGTTGAAGCTGGTGGGTTAATAATACTATGTCTCAAGGAGGTATTTTCATGCTCATTTACCACGTTTCATTGTTTCCAGTCATACCTAGAGAAGAACAGATGTTTGTTTCTTTCCCACTTGTGATTCCGATGACTTGGTAGAGATATTACTAGCTGTGCTGTGTTCTACTATTCAGTATCTGCTGGAGGGTTTAATTTCCGTATTTCTTTGTATGAAAATCTCAAAATTGTACAGACATCTGAAATTTGTAGCAGTTTAGAAAAGGCTTTGCAGCCCTACCAAACATCTCCAATGACTGGCAAGTATTTCAGAGTCAGGGTTTGTGCACTCTGTTCTCCAGACCAGCTGCAGTGGCATATTCGAGTCTTTTGGGTTTTATGGGCAAGCAGAGGTTTTAAATTTGGTCTGTCGGTAAGATTCCCCACATTTTAGTTAGGGAATCGGTAAGATTCCCCACATTTTAGTTAGGATGCATCGCAGATTCAAGAGATTTAAGATTCTCTTAAAAAAGAGAATAAATCTAGAGAGATAAAGTTATGTTAAAAATGTGGTAAATTAGTAACCTCAGACAGCCAGTAATTTTGCTAGGTTTTGAAGTACATCATTAAAAACAATTGTGGCATTCATGGTGCAATCTTTCTTTTGTGAGACTGATCAAATAAAACAAGAATGTGCACACACCCACTTAAGAAATAATCATTATTCATGCTTTGTAGAAAAAGGTAGAGTTCCAGGTCTGCAGTTCTTGCTCACAGCTGCATTATGTAAGGAATTAGATTAATTTAATAATAAAGCAGTGTGCAAAATTAAAGCTGTAGAGAAGGCTTGTTTTACGAAATGCCCAGACATACATGGCATCAAAAAAGAACTCAAAGTATACATTTGTGTGCAAACCTAGCAGTAACCACAGAATTATTGCAGTGCTTTGGTTATGTCCCTCTTCCAAAAGAGCTTGTTGTGTCAGAGAAACATGTCTAATGCATTTTTGCATGTATATAATAAAAACAGGGTCTGATTTGACCAAATGCACTGACATAACCACTGCATACTTTTATGTGAATCTGTCAAATGTGGAGCATGTTGCATAAGAGCACTCTATTTCTTACAGCTTCCTGAATAAATAATGTACATAAGCCTTCTCAGAAACAAAGTCAATAATGAGCTGTCTGGTTACATGTACTTTTGTATGACTTCTGGTTAACTCAAAAGACCCAGATATGATATACAGAGCTCTGGAATATGGTGTGGGTTTGAGACACTCTGGGGAACCTTTATCTGCATGTAGGGCCTTTTTTAATAGTGACAGTTTTATACCAAGGATAATGATATTTATATAAGTAATCTAAATACAGTCAGACCCATCACGAGTGAACATGGTTTATTTTGTTGAACTGTTTCATAGATCAAATTTTAGAAATCTTTTTAGAAGTTACATTAAAAAGGGGTATTTTTGCTGTTTTTTGGCATGTAATATATCTGTCGATTAAAGTGGAAGGCATGTCACTCTGGTTTTTTCTGTTGACACATGCTGCAGTCTGTTCAGAATGTCGTAGCCAAGAAAACCACCTTGTGATATGCTTTTCACTTTGCACAGACATGCCAAGAAATGCTGCATTGCTGCATTACTAACCAGAAAACATTGGGAAATTCTGGGCAGGGATCAGAGAGGCAGCAAGTGCTGTGTGATAGCTAATACTTTTTTACTATTCTCACTAGCAAATGATGAATCCTTGAAAAATTGTATTCAATGCAAGTCTTGCGAACGTATATGCTGATTAAGGGTCTTAATAACTCTGATTTTAGTCAAAGACAACTTTTTTTCCTATCATCTTTGCAATTACTATTTAGGTGTATGCCAAGTCCTTTAAAATATTGGCTAAAAAGACCAGTTGTAATTTAGCCATCAGAAGGAGACATATGGTAGATAAAAATGTGTAAACAAAATGTCAACCCTGGTTGAGGGTGTGGGTTAAAAACTGACATAATAGCCAGAAGCAGAGGGACAGAAAAACTGCCCATGGCAAGTTCTGAAACGCAGCTATCCCAAAACACAGAAAGGAGTTACAGGTGGCATAAGCTTAATGTCCATTTACCTACTGAGATATTTCATTTTCTTTTAAAATAGGATTGGATTCTCATGTTTCAGCTTAGCATTGGTCTGTAAATGTTGTGTGTCTATTTTGCGCACACAGTAACAATTATTTGCGTAAGACTCTATGTTGCGCAAATAGTTAGAGGTGGCATTTCAGGTAGCTAGACGGACATCCAGCTACTAGGAAATGTAAATTATAGTATTCATCTGTACTTGCTTATGTACATGCAGAGTAGGAGATTATTCACTGCCAAACATGAATTTAGAAGTTTAATGACAGAACTGAATTCTGCCTTCGTATTAATACTACAGTCAACAATAACATATAGGCATATCTGAGAAATGACTCCTTGCATGCTAATAGAGAAGATCAAGTGAAAATCTGTCCTTTCAATTTAAAGATGGAAAAAAATAACGAAGAACATTTAGTGATAATATGAAGGGGGATATGAGGTCTTTTATGCTTGGTTTCCCACCCCTGAAACTTCAGGTTTTCAAGTGTATGCAATCCGCAAAGCTCCTTTTAGTTGAAAAGTCATGTTAAGATGCTTTCAGAACAGGAGTGCATCTCCATCTTCAACCTTACTGACTACTGCACTAAGTACAGCATGGGGACATGATTTCTCTGGTGAATTGCTGAAGGATCCTTCAGAGAAGCCCTCCTGCTCCATGGCACTTCCATGAAATCCATGTAACTCCTCTGACAGGGTCGCAGTCCAAAATAGACAGATTAAAGTGATTGATGAAAGAAGCAATCAGATTAAGGACTTAATGACTGACAGAGAAAGCTACTCTTCGGTCTTCTATGTCATGAATCAAACCCCATTAAAATATTTGGAAAGGCTTGCAATGCTTCTGATGAACTTTGGGTAGGATTCTCATTGTGCATGGAAGTGCCCTTAGCTTGGGCTTTACATTTGCTGGAGAAATTCCTATCTCTGCATCAGTTTCTCTGTCTGAAATGGGGGAAAAGATGTTTCTCTGCATTACCAGTGTTTAGTAAGTGTTTGGAAGGTGCAGTAAAATAGAGTGGTAGAATTTAATATACAGTATGTAAAAAGTCTTTTGTACTTAAAAATGCTGTGTTATGGTTCCCTTGTACAAATAAATTATCTGGTTTACCTTTTTCATTGTAAAGTTAATGCATTTTCTTAACCTTATACCTGTTTTGTTTTCTCTGAGAAAGGAGAAGCTATTCTGGTTCTGTATTCTTCCTCACTGCAGGATTTGAGTTGAAGGGTTATTTTTATTGTATCTATTTGAGTAGAAAAAAAACCCACACCACCAAACAATACAGATATTATATAAAAGCTCATAAATTTGTGTCAGTCTCTGCTTCCCAGGTCTTATTCGAGTATTTCTCATCTTCATTCATTGTCAATTTTTCCAGAGCAGATTGAGATAAATGTCTTTGTCACCCAACCATTGCAGGTGCATATTCCACTTGCAGGAGGTGGTGTTAAGCGTCTGTGTTTAGACAAAGTATAAAGGGTCAGAATTTTACCCTCTGCAGAGAATGGGCTATAAAAACATGCGAGTCTTTGCTCTATGTCTTTGTGGACCTGCGCTATGCTATGTCTTGGTGGGCCATCCCTGCTTTCTCTAGGCTATATGTGGCATCAAGGGAATCCCCATCAAGAGGAGTGCTGGCTTAGGACAGGGTAACCAAAATCTCCCTGGTTGCTGGTGTGGTTTAAGAAGGGAGGATACAGGTTTATAGCAGCAGCAGAAAGCAGCACATGGCCATCAAAAATGCCTGGGGAGAGGCATAAGAATCAAAGGTGCTCATGAAGGAGGTCCTTCAAACTGCTTCATGAAGAACAGCATAGTGGTGGCCTGTGGTGGAGCACTATGAGCAAGTGGAGGGCTGTCCAAAAGCTGTCGTGTAGTGCTGGTGTGAGACTCATTCCTGATTCCAGAAGATGTTGTATTGGAGTATCTTTTCATAAAACTCTTCATACATATGTCTGCTGGAGGAAGTAAACAGTATTCTTAGGTCTAAGGAAATAAGTTGCATTTCATTATTCCTGGAGTTCTTAATTTTAGATTTTATTCTGTTGGTAATATTTCCCTGTACTCCAGAAATGAGGAATAAGGAGCGAGCAGGGGGTGTTGTACCTCTTTGATTTAGCTTTATTAAATGTTTCATAACACAAACTTTACGGGGGATGAGGACGGGGAGGCATTTAATCTCTCTACTTCATTTTTAGTTTAACTGTAGAGTTTTCAACCTGAGTCTATACCAGAACTTTGACTTTGCCGTCAGAACAAGTTGTTATTTATTGTCTTGGTTGATGGGAGGTATTCATGCAGTGAGCAAGATTGTTGTCTACTTTGCCCCTGGCTTTTTTCCTACTGTATATAAAGATACTTTTGTGAAGATTTTACAACTCATACAGAGAGACCTGCACCCTTGCTTTAGTCCTTGTATGTATTTGCAAGCTCACTAAACTGCCCACACCTAGCTGGAGGAGCAATCCAGCGGCAGGAATTGAGAACAGCCACAGACTCATTTGCAAAGACTGGACATAAGCAGAGTGCCAAGAGGAAGGTTTGTTTTGCTAGAATTGTATCTAGATGCAGCAGCAGCACAGAGTTAGGCAAATTTTGGCTAGTGTTCCTGCCAGGTGCAGACTGCTGTGACTTACACTGCTTTAATCATACTAAAGGCAAGTCTTTCCCTAGCCTACAAACTGTGTGCCGTGTCTAGAATGGGTGAAAATCCTGTTACGCACTGTTGAGTTTTTGTTGGCCATCGGTAGTTTGTTCTGCTCTGTGCTAATTTGTGCTTATCAAGTATTTAAAGTACTGCCTTGACTTGGAATAGTTTAAGGATTCTTTGTGAGACGTAATTTTATAGCAATGTAAAATGCCTGGGGTTTGTTCCAAAATGTGCTCATCAACTGGATCCAACTAGAATCAGACAAACATTTTCTGCGGGCATTTCTAATAGAGATTCTGTCATTTTTAGAAGTTTTAAAGTGTTTTTCTGTGGCTTTTTGAAGGCTTCTGTGTTGGTTACTTAGTTGGTGATTTCTTTGTTAACATGTGCAAGTGTTCATTTATTCTTTTGGCATCCGTATTTTACCATTTGCCTCTGTGCAGGAAAAGCTCTTTAAAATACACCAGTGAAATGTTAACTAAGATTAAGATGATCATATTTTAAGGTTATATTTTTCTGATTCTCATTGAATGCTTACTTGGGACTAAATTGTCAATGGATGCTTTAATTGTACCCATCCATGTTGGCTGGTCTGAGCTCCATTTTGTGCAAAATGGCATTTTTAATTTGCAATTAAAACATCCCCCAACCTTCTGTAAGTTTGACTACATGCCCACCCCTCTCTTTCTGCATTCAGAGGAACCTGTCATCCTTCTGTGGGGGATTTCTTACAAATTAAAGAAAGGAGAGTTGGTCTGTAGAGATTCCACAGCAAATACAGAAAGAGAAATTAGCTTATAACATTAGTGATGTTAACTATATTATCCAAAGCTATTCAGAGGATCTGGTTCTTTTGTTTGCAGGCATTCTTATTTCCAAAGTACTTCTACCTCTAATGATACCTTATGAAAGCCAGATTAATTAGATAGAGCCACAACTCCTCCCACTTCAGACCACAAACACAAAATTGAGCTTGGAAACATATATAGACTTGGCCTTTTGAATATCTGGCCCTAAATGTTTCATGGCCCTGATATAATATGCACTTATAATTGAATTACACTGAGAGGATAACATGTTATTGTGTTGTCTTCTGTAAGGTTTGTAGTAATTCTTATCATGTATTTCCAGAAGACGTTATTTTATTTTATCCCTGGCATTACAGACAAGCCTTTAATGTATTTAATCTTGAAGGGCTCCTTGTGTAAGATCTACTTGCTCAAGCAAGGACTGTTCAAATCGGTAAAGACAAATCACTTGGGGCTTCTTTCTGATGTTTAGGCACAACACTGGGCAAAAAGGAGAAGGAAGGGGAAATGGCTGTGCAGAGCCATGGTGGTGCTGAACCCTACGGCATTCGTAGCTGTCCATGTGCTGGCTTTTACTAGCCAGCACGTAGGTCGAAGGAGTAGCATGACTGCCTGTACTTCTTTCAGCCCATGTTTGTCATACTGTGCATGGCCCCAGAGGGAAAGAGAGCAGTGCTCGCGCCTCTCCAAATTATGAGACCGTGGTCTTGCCTTGCCCTGCGTGGGCATGGGTCTTTGTGTACACCTTCCACGCTACGAGGCCGTGCAATGGTCACAGCAGGCAGGAACGCACAGGAACATGAGATGCCAGGCTTGTGCATCCCCTTGTGAATGAGGCTGTGTGTGTTAGCCAGGGAAGAGACTGGTTAAGGTTCCCTGTTTAACACAGTGAGCTTTTAGCACTACTGCAGTAACGTTGCAGAGGAGCGTGTGAGACTGAGTGCTGGATTTAATATGAAGTTTGCTGAGTATCATGAATTAACTGTTCTGTGTGCAATGGGTATTAATTAAAAGCATGTGTGAAGGTAAAAACATTCTGTGGTTGCATACTGATAGGTCTGAGCTGTAGTTAAGCTACTTAAGTAGTAACTAGCAGTGTTGTATATAATATAGTAGCAGATTTGCATAACATAAACATTCCGAGTATCAAGTTGTGGCCCATATACTTCTTGTGATATTATCGTTACTAATCTTATGGCTTAGCGGTGCATGGTTGACAGGCTACTTATACATTATAATAAACTGTTATTACACAGGCACCCTTGCAGAGTAACCATAGTTACACACACAGTAGACTTCTTTTGGTTAAAGTAAACACAAATATAATCATTGGGGTCAGTACTGGAGCTTTGTAGGTTAAGAGTTTGCTGCCAGCAGTGAATAAAAGAAATGTATCTAGCAGTTCAAAGTAAAATTCAGTCACCCTTTTATGAAGATTGAAACGTGCTATTAAAGTAAATTATTGCAGTGATTTGTTTTATTTTTGTCTTTGTGATATGATTACTTTGAGTCATCACCATTTTGGTTAGAGAACCTGAAAAAAATCCTTCTTTAGTACCAGCCTCATCAACTCAGTAGAGTAGCTTGACAGTCCATTGTAGTGCATTTTAACCAACTTATAAATCATTTTCTGGAGGCTAATGATTTATTACCGCTGTAATGAACTTCAGAGGCATCAATACATTAGCATCCACTTTGAAAAAAAGCCATTGTCAAATCCTATCGGAATGATGATCAGTTTACTATTGTTATTAATGACCCCAATCAGCTTTTTGAATCTATGAATAACCCTGTTAGATGACAGAGGTCTTCCATTTGGGCAAAAATCAATGCATATGTAAAATAAAATTATGTGGTTTTCTAGACCTTTTATCAGTGCCTATGTTCCTGTTGTCTGCAAAGAAACAGAACTACTTGTAAGCTCCTCAAAGCTGGGATAATTTAGGTACAGGAATCCCTGGAAATATTTTAAATTCAAAATTAGGCAATGTCTCTGTTTTAGGAGAGACTGCTTGTTGCTTTGTTACCTAAACACTTTCCAGGTTTGGATAGAGGCTGGATACTTAATAGACAGGTGAGGTCTCAAATGCAATTCTTATTGCTGCATTCTTTATTTTTCCTCTGTGGTGGAAGACGTCTGTAATATGGGGAAGTATATGTTACAGACTATACTAAGTGCTGGTTCTTAAGTTCCTGAATTATGGTTTTTTTTCTCTTTCTTTTTGAAATAAAAAACAGACCTCAGTGACTTGATCAAAATAGTAATTACCATGTTAGGTTTTTTTCAGTGTTCAAAGATGTCAGAAATTTGACCTTTGAGGCTTTTAAATCTGACCTTGTTGCTTCTTTCCATTCATTAAGCTACAACCTTTGCTCTCTTGTCATAAAAGATAAATGAAGATCCACCCAATCTTTATGTAAGAGATTTATTGTTTACTTTAATGTAGATTAAGTAGAAGCAAACCGATTGTTTATTGTGCCAATCATGTCTTCTTGAACTTTAAGTTAGTTATCACATTTCTATAATTACCATTTCCAAATGTTCATTGCAAACTCAAAGTGAAATAGATTTTTTTTTTAATTTCTTTGAAGATTTATTATGTGTATAACTAAAGGAATATTTTTCAGTTTCCATTTAATGATCTAGAAAAATAAATTAAATTTCAAAATTAAATAGCCAAAATATAGCCTTCATACACATAACATTGTATTTAAATGATTCTTCTGCTCAGTATTTTCCACTCTGGAAGCAAATGATAGAATTTTCTGTTACCACAGAAGCACATTTGTTGGCAGACAAATGCAAAACTAAAGAGTTTTTATCAAACAAACAGAAGTTTTTCAAATTCATCACTTTGTTTGGATACCTGATGCAGAAATGAATAGGCATTTCTGATGCAGAAATTGATAGGCAAGACCATGCTGGCATTGAAAGAATTTGTACACTGAGGTAGAAACATGAGTTTTGTTGCTTGTTTTGGTTTTGTTTTCAGTTTTGTTAATATAGCTATCTGAAAAGAAGTTGCTTGAAATTTCTTGTTTAATGCTAGATTATAACTAACACTGTATGGATTCACAAAGTGACAGGAGGAAAAGAGGCAAGAATACCCTCCAGCATATGTGCGCTACCACGTCCCTTGAGGCCTGGCTGAAACCAACAGAAATGTTTTCCCAGTTATCTCAAGGAGAGTGTATATTGCACCCCCAGGAGTGATCACTTCTCTCCTTGCTTCAGGCATGATGGTGCCTGAGGGGGACATAGTTCTGGAGACAGAAGAAGACAGTGAAGTCTTTTGCTCTTCCACGGTCCATTTGGACCATGATCTGTAGTTGGTTACTTCACTGAGAAGCCTGGTGGTAACCAGAATGTGGTTTCACTTTTGGCATCTAAGGTGTGTTGCTGATGTGCTAGTGTGAAACATATGCAAAACACAATCTTCCAAAGAGGCAGGAAAAGCAGCTTTGGACTTAAAAGACAGTGAGAATAGTCCTGCTTCTAAACAGAAGTCTGGAGATGGGCACCAGTGACAGCAGCTTGGAGTCAAAAACACAAGGCCTCATTTTGCAGAACATTTTAGACCAATATTAAAGCTAAGCAAAACCTTTTACAACAGTGGAAGTCCATGTGTACATTTTAATGTGAGTTATGTTTGGAAATCATCTTGGTATGATACAGCATAGTAGTTCATACATCTCTGATCCTGAATCTTTGAGGCCTTGGGAGCCAAAATGTAGCTTAGATCTGTGATGCATATGCAGCTCAGCGAGGCTTTGCTTCTTAAGCATGTCAGATGATATCAAGCTTTGCAAATGCTCACAAGTTAACTAGCCAGACATGCCATCTCAGAACTACCGTGGCAAACAACCCAAAGCCATGTGTCACGTATCCACACCTCTGAGAATGACACATGGGTAGATCATTGGGGTCAGCCTACAGACCGCAATCTGGGAGGAACAAATTCGATAGCAGTGGGATGGAGATTAGTTATAGCTTATTCATTCCGCAGTTTTCAGAAGGCTAAGTAGCATGGCACTTTTTTCAGTGCACATCAACTATATAAATTAAATAATTTTCAGGAGTTATCATAGAAATTGAAAGCTGTGTTCTAATTCCACTTACTGTATTTTACTGTTATTCCTAGTGTAATTGGCACCAAACTGTACTCCAACAGAACAAAATTCTCTCTTTAAAATGCACAGTTATTTCATACCTGTTGAATTCTTCATTAAAGTCAGGATTTAATTTAGTTGTTAAACATCTATTTTTTCCCTTACATTGAGAAAGGAATGTAGTTGAATTATATCTCATCTATCCATCAGTATATATTGTTCTATACATAACTAGTTTTAAATACTGCATTGATGATTTTCCTAATTTAACTATATTTCATATTCAAACATATTTATCTCTACCATAGGAAACCACTGGAACTTTGTCTTTACAAGAACTGAAATTATAGAATGTAGGTTTACAGTACTTTTTTTTTGTTCTGGTTCTTTAAGAAATGCATATCTTACTCTGTGTTAGAGAGGTAAGGGCTTTCCATTTCACCAAAATGGTTATAAAAACGTGATGTCCACATATTATGCAAGTAAATCATTAAGATCGGTATTTCAAAATATATAGGGAAACTATAGCCTTAGTTTGGATCCTGTCAACCTCAAAAGAATGAAAAGAATGTTGTTTTTTCTGTCCCTGAATCGGAACCTATGTGCTAAAAAAATCACGGACTACTCTAAAGGACAATTCGCAGATGCAGGGCTACAGGAATTCATTTTTTTTCAGATTCTGATAGTTGCTGACAGGTGGGAAGGATTCCCTGTGGTACTTTCTGCAGTATTAATTACAGCATTTGGATTTGCTAGGACGTGGTAATAGGAAGATGTCTCTTGTTAAATTGTTGTCAGTAAAAAAAGAACATTTTCCTTAAAATCAGTAAAGATTTTCACGGTAGTTGCCAGCCATGGTGGTCCAGTCAGGCTTTAAAGATTATCAGAACTGACACGTGCTGAGTAAGTGTAGAAATTCTATATGATTCTGCAATAAAGTGATGCTCTGATGGTTCAGAATTTCAATTTATATGTTCCAAAATTTCAGTCCTAGAATACTGTCACAGTATTCATGTTATTAAATAGCATGGAATGAGGTTTTTAGGGGAAAAAACCTTAAAAGCAAAATAATAAGAAAATGAGATAAAGATGAAAAGCATGGCTTGTAGTTATGTGTTGCCACAACTACTCACCTATATTTCAGCTGGGGAGGTGAAAAAGTATCCAATGACTTTTAACACCTTGTAGTGTTCATGTTTGCCTTTTGAGCATGTTTGCTTTTGCTAGTCCTGAAATTACAGTAGGAATTAAAAGCTGAAACTCTTGAGCATCACATTGGTAACATGCTTATCATTCCAAAGTACTTCTAGTGTGTTCATGTTACTAACCCGATATGCAAATATATCAAGATTAATTGGTTGCAAGTCTTCTGTTACGTTTTTCTAAAATTCAGGAAAGCATTTTGGATGCAATGACAGCTTGCCAAGCTCCAGACTGAGACAGACAGAGGAGATGAGGCCTCAGTGTAAAACAAGGAAGAAGGCACAACTTCTTTGGTTCTTTTCGTAATGTTGTTTTTTATTTTCGTTGTACTTCCTAACTAGTAGCAGTAATTACTTACATGCAAAATATTTTTCATTGAAACATGAGATTTTGCATGTGTTCTTTTAAACACTGCAAAGTACAGTTATTTTTCAGAACATCGTAACACCACTGATACAGTAGGATAGGGAGCAATGTTTATCATGTGTCAGCAATTTTCAAATCAAATTGTCTCAGCAATACTTTTAAGACATAGCAAATGTTACTTGTTTCTGAGCAGGGATTTGCTGGTTTATTGGTTTCTTAGATGTCAGCCCTTTTCTCTCTGTTGTGCTTGAATGGGATTGGTTTAGGCGGTAGAGGTTGGTAATTCATCCAGAATTCAGTTAAGAATTCAGTTTACCATTTCTTAGCAAGAATAGACCCCCCACTTACTGTTCTATGGTTTTGTTGACTCTACAATGCTGGCATGAGTGAAATTTGATAATGTAAGAAAATTAATTGGAATTATCATGAGGAATGAGTATTCCATATATAACCATGTCTGAACAATCTGTCTTAAAAAAACACGCTTCTTATGGCCAACTCAAATTTGAGAATAAAAGCAGTCCATTCCAGGTGCCATGAACGTCAACCATAGCATTACCAAACAGTGCAAAAGCAGCTCACAATATTCAACATAAATCTCTAAATTCTCCAAATTTAAATATATCACTTCAAGAATTTTTAAATTATTTTTAAATTATATTGTAGACATAGGGATTAAATTTCTTTAAAAAATAACTTTATAAATGCAGAGAAGTAACTAAATACATGGGCTTGACTTTAAGGTTTCTGTAATCAGATGTAGTTTTCAGAGAGAGTACCACAGAAGCCACTTTAGGATCCTTCCTTTTCTCTAACACATGCATATTTTCCATGTATTTTGGTGAACTTCTTACAAACTTAGAATGTAAATGTCAGTGTCTTTTTTGTAGCTAAGGATCAAGGTTAACAGAAATATGTAGATATGTTTTTCTTTTCCACTGGAAAATGCTTTTATTCTCTTGTCTGCTTAAAATGCAATACAAACAAGCCAAGATTTTTTTTATTAGTATGGTTTTAAGTGTAGGAACGGAAGTATAATTTGTTGAAATGCCTCTGTCAGTCAAATGCAGCATGTTTCCTTTATTCTTCAGAGAAAGGGGACACTTGTAAACTCATTCAATTGCTTATCTGTAAACACCACTGGGGCCCTGTTTTGGCTTTACATTCATGAGGAACTGATTTGCTTTTCTCAAATGAAGAGTTAGACACTTAAAATGACAATTTCACTTACTGTAAATTACACTATACATATGTAGCTTGTCTATCTGAAAATCATTGTGCTTCTTGACTACCAGAAAGGCTACATTGCATATTGAAAACAGGAGAACGAAGGATAATTGAAGGAACTCGACCTATTGAGTGCATTACTCATACCCTCCTCTTTCAAAATGTAATGTAAACAATGGCTAATGCGTAAGCTGAAGTTGACTTCGTTCTGTTTCTTGTCTTTCCATATGCTTCTAATTTCCTTATTCCACTAGACACTCACATATCTTTCATCAGTCCTTCATTAGTTATTCAGTCAGATTTTATGTAAACTGAGTCCTGAGATCTATGTACTAAACCTGGGAAGGTAATTATGAAAATTGCCCATGCAAATTGGGTAAAGGCACACATAAATTACCAGTTAGAGGCTTAGCTAGTAGTTTGCTTGCATATTTACTTGAATTGCATTCATAATTGCAGTAATTATGGGAACAGTCATGGATGCACTTTTGCACACATAGCAACTACATTTTAAAATTTCTTCCTGAAATGAGTAAAGCCATTGCTTTGCTGAGAGCAGTAAGAGAGTATAAGGTGAGTTTCTGGAGTTACAAAAATCCAGATTACTAGTAGAGGATGACCCTTTTCAACAGTATTAATGAAACTTAAGGAGCTGTGGTAATGCAATGTAATGTTACACACTGGTTGAATGGTACAGTGGCATGAAGAGCTCACCTGAAGGCAGCCCGTGGCAAGTAAATAAGACAAAACAGTGTGGACAGGTCTTTCCCTTATTTGGGATATTCCTCTGTCACGTCATTTTGAGATTATGTGAATTCTAATCTTTCTAATGATTAAATATTCTCTTCCATAGTATCTGAGTATTTGCCTCGTCAGGGTAGCTCCCAGGGTTACCTTCTGGCAGTGTGAAAGCTTGGCACATAGAACTCATCTTAAATTTGGGTGCATTTTATTATTAATCTGGATTTGACCCATTAATACATTGAAAATTAGAACCAAGGCCTCTGTCTGTCAACAGAGCTGGTGTATGGGCAGCAGAAGAGTGGGGATTTCAGAACAAGCTTGGTGTGTTCACAGCAGCCTGAAACCTGGGAAACATAAGCAGTTGTGTGTTATGATGTATGAATATTACTACTTGTCATCATATTCAGCTCCGGATAACAGTAGGTTAGATAGTGCCAAATAGAAATTAGAAATAGATTAATATAATGAGACCCTCACCTGAAAAGAGAGGGCATAGGAAAACTTCCTAGAAAATTTAGATTTTCTTTAAATTTATGCAACTATTCATCCAGACTAAACCATTTCAACATGTTGATGAAAACACCAAGGCCATTTCATTGAAAGTCTTATCTCCAGACAACATCACTCTGAACGCACAGTGGTTATGGCCTTCTCTAATTTGAAAAAGCCTCTGTAAAGCCCAACTTTGTGGTCTCCCATTAGTCTGTGTTACCTATGTATACTTCTCTTTCTTCACCATGAAGACATAATTTCCACAGCTTGGAAGTTCTTGCACTTTGGGTTTATTTTTTGAATGTCCTGAGCTTGTGTTCTCTGTAAAAGTCTTCATTCATCATTTTTTTCCATTACAGATAGCCATTGGTTCCTCCCCAAATTTCACTTAAAACTTTTCTATATTGTAGTGGATTCCATGCAAAACAGGTGAGGTACCTTGAGTTTTTCTCCTCTTTCTCAGGATATGCAAAACAAGTATTATATCACAACACATTCTTACCGCAGACTTCAGTATGCTTCCCTGGCATGCAGGAATAGAGCGAAATCACTGTGTAAATCATCACAAAAAAATCATTTCCCCGCTGTTAGTTGCTGCTTAGCAATGTTGAGAGTACCAGTTTGCAAGATAAAGGAAAAAGGAAGTTTTCTTGGCCAAACCAAGGTTCCTGCTTTATTCTGAAGATAAATGGGATACTAAGAGTTTTCAGGATCAAAAAGAATAGACTGAATAATGAGTTTAAAAGGAAATCATAAGTTGCAGTTGCCTAAAGTGTATTCCTTTTCAAGAAGTTATGGCTTTCACTTTTTTCTCTTAAATTGTTTTGGTATGTTGATCAGGCTTTATTAAGGAAGGTATCCAGAACTTTGAAATATCAAACCAGCAAAATAAAGAGATATTCTTATATTAAAAAGAAGGTTTCCAGGAAGGTATTCTGTCACATGCTAATATAATGGACACTAAGCAAAACAGATTTACTAATCTTAATCATTTGAGACTGCTGGATATCTGTTCATCTTCTACATAGTTGAAAATAAAATAATTGAGATTTTTCTTGTTTCAGAATTATAATATTGGACTTGGCAAGCTGCAGATGGATAATTACACTGGAGATGTTAAATAGGTTTTAGAGACAAAATTGTAAATAATACAATACAGAAGAATGATGGACTTATTAGCATATCATTAAATCGCTTTTTCCCTGAGAGCCAAGCATATTTTTCATAACTTACAAAAAGCGTCTTGCCTAGCAGTAACACAAGTGCTGAACATTTACAAAACCCACAATATTTGACTATGGCATTAGGTTTATATTGCAAGGAAAATTATGACAATATAGTTACAAATATCAGTAAGTTTATCACTTGATAACAAGATCACATGTATGAAAAACAATCTCTTCAGAGTTAAACATTTTGCAGATATTTTGTTTCAACTTCCATTAGTGCTATCACTCACACTGAGAATTTACAGGGCTGCAACGTAGCAACAGGAAGATTGGGTAAAAGATCCTTTCACTAACGCAATTTAAACTATCCAATTCATTGTTATTAGTCTAAATTCTGGGGTTTGGTATGATTTCTTACTTAATAAAAAGTAGAATTGTGTGGGATATGGGGCTTTTTCAAGGGCTGCTGGTATCAACCAGGAAAAGTAGGATCTTCTTTATCAAGCAAAATGAACTTAGTCCAGAAATTCACAAAATGCAAACCCAAAACCTGGATGACTTTAGTTTTCAGTACACATGTCAATGGCGATCAATGGAGAATGTGCAGCCATAATTCTACGCAGTTTAGTTCCAGGGTGGCAGGGAGTTACAAGAAGATTTGTAACATACAACACACCACTGTTGTGTATGGGAATGCAAGATGTAGCACAGCACCACTGTTTCCCCCCAAGACTGAAATGTCCAGCAAAATAGTTTGCTTAAGCAGGGGTGGTATTTATCAATGAGGCTTCAGGACTCAGCCAGCTGAGTGCCCCTAATCCAACCATTCTTTAACTTACTCATGTTCAGACTTTGCTTATGATTGATTCTGTAGGAGATTTTGTTGTAGTCACGATGCTATTTGTAAACCACAATCCCAGATTGGACACTATGGCTCCAGGAAACAATTTCAAGGATGTTCCATATCACAGTGCCCAAGAGGAATATAGACAATTGCAGACTTGATCTGCCTGTGTTACCCCGGTTTCAAAGATCCAACTTCGTATCATGTTGGAATGGAAACAAGGTCCGTTAAATGTTTGTGCGGAACAGCAGGAAATCTCATAAGCCTAATGATAAGGGTAATGAGATGATTAGAGCATGTAGAAGACTCAGATTTTTTTTTGCAACACTGGAAAGACAGCCTCTCCTCCCTTGCAAAAGCCTTTCCCAGTGAGGCAGCATACTTAGATTAAATGCCATTAATAATAATTCAAAAATCTCTTGTTCCAGCTGATGTGCTGCAGAGTCCAGCTTTGTGAGGGAAATGGCATTTCTTTGGACTGAGATAAGATTCAGTTCAGATCCTACAGAGTTTTGCTATAGACTTAGAAGACATGAGACATCCCAAAAATGCACCAACTTTTCAGATGTCACAGTTGGTTTAGTGTGATTTTCTAACCAGAAGGAATTTTCTGTGTCTTCCCACATAGACATCCCCTTGCACTTAGACAGACCCCTTGTCATTGACCCTGAGGAACATGGCTTTTCAGATAAAACATTAAACCAAATGAGCAGCAGAACCTTTGGGATAGGCAAATGGAACAGTTATTGAGAGAAAGAGGAACCCTAGAGGACGCAGAAGGACACAAGTTAGCCAGATGTGCATTTCACATGAGTCTTGCTTTATATAGAATATTGAGGATTTCATAGTTTTTTGCCCAAACTTGCTGATGAGAAAGAACTGACTGTTCATTGGTGTCGAATTTCACATGGTGTACAGGGTGAGAAAGGCAGAGCCCAATTCAGCATCAAGATCCAGAATTTGTTGCTGTGCGAGGAAATAATGCAGCTATTACAAATCTAGGGCTGAGCTTTTTCAAGAGGACATGAGAACTGAGGAAGAGCATGAACTAGTCTGATATACAGTATGCAATCACCAAGAATGATCTGCGGTTATAGCTCTTACATTTTCTGTTTCACCTTTCAGTATTTTTCCTTGTTGTATCTGTCATTAATGAGTGTAGGTCTAGTAGCTTCTGCTTGGGCAGCCATCCCTTACTGAAACTAAGCTTATTAAAACAATATAAGAGCCTGAATGGGCTAGAATTCAAAGGGTTACTGCTTGCTCATTCAAGGTCTCAGTGTCTTCCTCGAAGACTTTCACACCTATCGAGTTAGTAAATGACTGCATCTGTGTTGCCCTAAGCATACAAACATTGACATACACAAATCACTTGCATGGAGTCAGTCTTAACATCATAAATACTGTAGTCAAGACATGTGTTATTCTTTACTAAGTGTAAACATTCTTAAATGCATTTATTTAAACATCCCAGTCTAATTCTAATATTTCCAATTTATTTCAAATTAAACACTTCCTAAATGCAATGCAAGCTGCACTTTCTTTTGAAATATGTAGTGTGATGAATATGAATATCTCATTGGAAATTTATTTATTTAAATGCTAAATCCCCCCATCTTCTAAATATTAACACTACCTTATAAAATACTTCAGATATGTATGACAAAATTCAGTGGCAGATGCACAGACATCACTGGAAGATAAACAACAATGCACTAACTACTTCCCCAGCCCTGCGCTGTGCTTAGCACACTCTGCTCTCGTGTGGCGAGGTCCCCTCTTGGCAAATCTGTTTGAAAATTTACAAATCATCTTCTGGAGGGTGACACTGATTCAGGAGACTCTCCAGACTGTTTTATTAATATAAATGTATTCAATAAACTCCCTTTACTTTGTGGTAGGGAGAGATGAATGATGTGGTCAGGAAACCTTTGTCTGTTACAGCAGGTAGAGCGAATGACACGTGACAGATAATAGTCACATTGCCCAGCTCACTGCAGGAAAATGGTTTGATACTGTTGTGGTGAACACTGTAGAAAAAAAAAGAAAAGAACAGAACAGAATAGAACAGAATAGTACACAATGGAACAGAACAGAGCAGAAGCCAGTGCAGGGTACAGCAGTCTCATGCTGACTACTGTGGTGGTGTTGGTCAGTCGCAGGAGCAAAGCACTGCGAAGATGACACTAGTTGCCTGCATCCCCTTTTCCCTCCTGCCCTACAGCAAGCATAACTTCGCACTGTTCATAGTATTTCCAAGGATCTAATTTGTATTCCCAAATTTAATAATTTAATGTCCCTTGGATGCTTCTATTTTTATGGTCTAAAAGCAGGGGAAACAATATTGTCTCTCTCGAGCATGTTTGTGACTTCATTTCCTTTGACGAAAGGTTGTTGATTCAGGTGTGTTTGAGTGAACCTGTGAATATACTGCTGACTCAGGAGTTCCTTAGCATCACTAAAATAAATGTGAAATGCATGAATATTTTCCTTACATAACTAACTGGTGAAATAGATAATGGTTCTGTTGTTATATGCAAAAAAGCAGTGAAGGGATAGTATTGTTATCGGAGATGTGTGATGGAATATTTGACTTGTACCTCCTAGATTCTGTTTCTCAGCTGCCAACCTATACCTGTTGTTAAGCATTCGGCACTTAAAATAAGAGAAAAAGATAACACAAATTATTAACCATTCATTCTTTATAATTAGTCACTATTAAAAGCTTAATTGTTTGCTGAGAGGATCCAAATTAGTGGACTTCGCAAGATCAAACAAAATTGAAGATATTTGTTCAAATTAAAATGGAAACATGCATCCAGAATATACCAAATGAACATGTATGCTCATATAATAGTAATTTTATTATCTTCAGGTTCCAGGCCAGACTTTTAATTATGACCCTTTATATCAGTGAAAAACATGTATTCAGGATTAAAAACCTATTTCTTTAACTAGTCTAGTTAAAGACTGTGGTTTGATATATTCTATGCTACAACTTTTATAAAAACCAGAGAACACTTCTAATAACACTTTTCTAATTTCATGGTTGAGTGCACAGTCAGTAAAGATTTAAATAATTCAGAAAGAAAGCCTATTCTGTTTCTTTATTAGAAGTTTGAGTCAGGCAAATTCTTTGACATTTAATAGGTTTTTAACCCTTTTAATAACTTCTTATAATGAAATTTATTGGAGGTTGTTTTAAATAAAGGGTTATTATATTAGAGTGAATAGCAGTTGGTAGTTTTTTATGATTAGTTTTGAGACCTTGGCCCTGTGTGACTCAAAGGATATTAAAACATAAAGTAGAAAAGAATGTTAATAGTCACCAAATTAACTGTGTACCAAGAAATATAGAAATTGTATATAACTGCATTCTTGTCATGATGTGAATGTGCTATAAAATTTTGCAGTCAAATTTTTAGTATATAATTGTTTTAAAGGAGCTTAAGATCACTTACAGGACCAGTACTATATAAAGCAACCTGAAGTGGTTTAATTTTTAACAGAATGATTTTGGAAAGATTAGAGTAGTAAATTTCACAGGGTTTTTTTTAGTTTAGAGTTCTTTTTACATGTGAGGTTTCTGCTGTTTAATTTTAAGACTGTTCTCCTAATCAACAGAAATTTTGAATGATCCTTTCATTTTATCCTGAAAATGCACTGGGCATAGTATATAAAATACACTTGTGTACGACACTACAGTATTCCCCAAATACCCACTTACTTTAAAACTTAGTCTTTCATTATGCAGTTAGCTGATACAAAAGACAATTATAAAAATCAGATGATGAAAACACACATCCCTTCCTCTGTTAGGTGGTGCTTTGAGTTATTCCTTTTAATGTGTTTTAAATGGTTCTCTGTGGTCATTTTCCAGTAACTTTTACTCTCATAACAGATGTTTCCTTAGCACTCATTCTCTTATATATTTGCTAAAAGAAGACTTGATTGTGGATATGATTTCTACTTTAACTGAATGGAAACAAAGATATGATAGTACGTGGATCTTTGGATTTGAGCAGCCTTCACTGATGACAGGACATACATACTGGTTACCAGTTTTATCGGCTCTAATCGGTGCATCCTAACTTCGTGTCAGATTTTGGACTTCTAAATATGGGGGTCACTTTTTGTTTTTCTCTGGTGTACAAACACAGATGTTCAAGTTATCTCAAGTTTTAAGTTATCTTGGTAAGTAGAATCACCATGATGGAAAGCAACACATGAAACTGCATGGTTTGCTTTTGATTCAGTGGCTATTAATCTCGAATCCTAACCACCAACATGTTTTGAGTAACCATGAGGTACTACCGCTTGATATCAGTATGAACTGACTGAAAGGTGTTTAAAATGGACATTTCTGTATATTTAGACACTGTTTTAAATTTCAGCTTAGTTCTGATTGTGTGATGAATATTGCTTGCATTTTGGATCTTTAAAAAAATGTATGAGTTCTTTTTGGTTTTGCAGTTGTTTGTTTTCACCACAGATGGTGGGTATGGTCTCCCAAATACAATTGCTTCCCTGTGTGCGTGCTCTCACAAACCTGTCTGGCAACTTAATGTTGTCTTTTCTTCTGTTTTGAAACTGTGACTTAGAGACTCAAGCGATTATGTAGGAATTCTTTTTTTTTCCCTCTTTTTTAATGAGCATCTCTGTGTCACTGGAAAACATCTTGCAGATGTGCATTGCCTTATGGTAGAAGACAATTAAAACACCTAAAATAAGACCAGTAAAATTTATAAGCAAATCTCATGGCTTTTCAGGAGGTTGGCACTACTGTGGCTCGTGCTGTATCTTAATGTACCATTACCTGGGAACAGACGAACGTTCAGTTTTAATATGGCACAGGTACTGGCACACGTTGTCCCAGGAATATAAATGAGAATATGACTAATAACAGAAACTTCTTCAGCCTATCGAAGAATGTCTGCGATGCCTACATGGTGACTAAGATGGGTGACGGCAGTAAAGAAGGAAGCATGCTGTGGGTGTCTTCATAGGTAACACTTAAGAAGCCTTGGGTTTTTCTCCCAAAATCTTTGTTTGAATTAGCGGATTGAAGCATAGCTTCATGAAATATTGTTCCTGTCTAACTTACCTTGACCATTTAGATAAGAAGGAAAGAACTGTCGACCACTTCCAGTGTTAATCGGAAAAGCTCTTAAGAGCTCTCAGCTAGCAGAAAACTAAGCAAAAATCACTGTAAGACCTGGTGGTGGTAACAGAAATAATGCCTGCTGTGCCTTGATTCGAATTTGCCTGAGGTACTGAAATATGTGATCTCCACTTGCTTCAGTGAGTAAGCACTGTGCATTTCTCCTTATGTTTTAATGTTTTCATCTCCAGTGTATAATCCCTGGTGTTGCTTGCTTATACTTAGACCTGTTGTATTTACTTCGGTTGGTTAAGGCAACTTGTCTTTCTTCTTTCATTTAATGATAACATTTATTAGAAATGAATTTAAATAGAGAGGGACAGTTTGGACTTTTACAGCTTTTGAGAGAGATGTTGCATCACCGTTCTTAATTTGTAACAAGAAAATAGCATGGGAATTACTTTGCTAACAGCACATTCCTTTTCAAACTACCTGCCTAATGCTTCTTAGAAAAAATTAGCTTCCTAAAGACACCTTCTGGGACATTATTGAAGAGTCCTACAATTTGACTCTTTCTATATCTTGTATGGGTTAACCAGCCTGTATCAAAAAGACAGATAATTAGGAAATTTTTAATGCTATATGCTATATCCTGTGAGAGGTGAAGGATTCTATCTGAATGCAGTGTCAGATAAGAATATCTGTGTTTTGTGGGCTTTGGGGCACAATATTTCAAGAAAGGTGAATGTTACTGGACATAGTCCAGAGGACAGCAGGAAGAATGATCAGAGGTGTAGAAAACACAGCATATGAAAAAAGTCTTTCAATCTTCAGTTTAGTTGTTTAGTCTAAAGATGAAAAAACTGAAAGGAAATTCATAATAGATTTCTAGTGTGTACAACTTTTCTGTAAAGGAGAAAAACATTCCTCATGTCCACTGGGAGTAGAGCAAAAAGTAGTGGGTTTAAATTACAACAAAGGAGATTTAGGTGAGACATTACGGAAAAAAGCCTTTTCCACTGTAAGGATAGTTAAGCACAAGAATTGCCTAGGGAGGTTATGAAGAGGTTAGACAAACATCTGTCAGAAATGATTTAGGTATAGCTAATCCTGCTGTGAGATAAAGTGTTGGACTAAATAACCTTTTGAGGTCCCTTCTAGCACTATTTTCTGTGATTCTGTGATGAGGATACTGTACTTACATTGTCCTGCAGTAAGATGTTTCTGTGCAAGGATGATATCACTGTATTCTGCATTGCATGCTTTCCTTTGTTTTTGCTTTAAGCTGATGGGGAGAATGATAGTCTGATATTTTAAGCGCTTTAGCTTTACTCTTACTACCTTAGGAGCTTTGAGCAGGGCATTAGGAGCTTGTTTTCAGGCAGACAACCCTGTTCTGGTTTTGTGCTAACCATGTGCCTGTTAGAAGGGTTATTGGTACACACCTTAAAATTAGAAGCTTTTACTGTGTCTTTTACTGTGTCTTTTAACATGCAGTTAAACACTTATATGGGTGGGTGCTCAGTTTCTGCTTATAAGTGAAATGCAAACAGAAAAAGAAAAAAAAATAGCCATGAAATTCCCCGTTAGTAAAACCAAAATAAAAGCAGGAATGTTCTAAAGCTGAGTATAACACAAGTTGTGAAACATCCTGGAACTGACAGATGGAGAATGATATTAAAGTGCCAGATATTATCATTATTACCTCAGCAGAGACACCATTGAAGGCATCAGTTTCAGACTGTCCTTATCCTCTGTAACACTCAAACTCCTTAACTTTGTTCTTCCATTTGGCATCCTGCCTCCCGGCAGGATTTGTATTCGGCTCTGCATTCGGCAAGAGTGCGTTCGCAATATTGCTTCTGCATACTGAATATGGCTCCAGCACAGCTACACATTGGCAGGTTTTGTAAAACTCCATCTGGCAGAACAAGGAATAGGAAGCTTCTGATTTTGAAGTAGTTTATGAGAAATCAGTCATGCTCTGCATGTAATGTTGACAGAGTGTCTGATTAGTGCTGCTGTTCTTGCAAAGACGAGGCTGTCACGGCGTTTGATGTCACACATGTCAGGGGTGTACTGTCACACCACTGCAGTGACCCAAGTGTGTGGTTTTCATGGGCGGGACTCTTCTTGAACCTAACAGGGAAGACAGGACAGTTCTTGGTTTGTTGATCCTGTAGAAACCTGAAGATTCATCATCACATGCTCTCCACAGTGTAATATCGTAACTTTTCACAGTCGTATGGCCCATTCTAACTCCAGGAATGAGAAGTTTCCACTTGCTTAAACAATCCCATTTTTTCAGTAGGAAGGGACAGGGTTGGGGAAAGCAAGCTCTCCTGTGCGTGGCAGAAAGAGGCAAGACAGAAATCTCATCTGCAGATACAGAAACTTGTGGATCGTCCTTGCTGAAGGCCACAGCACTCTGCGATGGGCTTACACTGGTGTGTTCCCTGGTCACATCTTTCTCTACAGGCAGGTCCCTTAGGTGAGGCTTTCTGGCTTAGCATCTAAAAGGGAACACATACTGTTAAACAAGCTGTCTCCATGCTGCTTACTCCTGGTTTTGTAAAGGTAGCCTGATATTCATCTGATTTAAAAATTCAGAAGACAAGCTGAATCCCTACAAAAATACCATTTTTTTTCTACTACACCACCTCATTTTCAGCTCTCAGAATTTCACTAGTGAAGGGTTGTGTTGCAAATATATAGAGAGACGTGTTTTGTGTGGGGATATGTCCAGTACTATCCAGTCAGTGTCACATTATCTGAAAACACAATGTATGTTCAGTGATGGAGCTAAGAGTCACAGAATCATTAAGGTGGGAAAAGACCTCTAAGATCACCCAGTCCAACTGGACTGTTTAAAAATATATGTTGTTTAAAGATGATAAACACAGAATGTTCTGCAGTATCTATCTGATAGTATTTGAAGCTCATATAAAGAGATTTTAATAAAGGATAGATCGTTTGAATAATAACCACTGTATTATATTGTACTTTGCAAAAAGTAATTAAAATTACAACCTTTGCCCTGCATTCACTGAGGTCGATACTTTGCAAACTCATTCAAAATATCGTAAGAGTTGTCAGGAGTTCCAAACAGTGCTTCTTTCCTTTCCAATGTTCATAAAATCATTAGGAAGTGTATTCTTATTGAAAAGTGGTCTTGCCTTTCCAGCCTTTCTGAGGGGATTTATTCCCAGCCCCGATCTGGCAGCACGAGGTGCTGCCCCAGGAAAACCCAAGGCATTTGTGAGCAGGGCAGTGTGGGCTCGGCCTCTGCAAGCTGGCGGGTGCTCCAGGGAGGGCACCCACCTACGCAGGCAGGGTGAAAGGAAGGCTTTTGAGAGGCTTTTACCTCCCTCTCCCCAGCTCGTGAGGGACCGGGTGGGTTTCCATCCCCTGCCCGCTCGCCCCATGCACCTGCTGGTGAGCCGCGCTGGCCGAGAGGACTCAGGGCAGCCCGTGCTCCCGCTCCCCACTCCCCAGCTGCTGCTCAGCCCAGCAGCTGGATTGGGAGCAAAATGGTCAAGCAGCAGTTACAGCTTCACAGGCACTGCTGTTTTGATATGTTTTGTCTGCTAGAGGCCGGGACAATGATAGCTTTCAAGGCTAGTGTGTTTGGTGAAGAGGGGAGCTGGTACTGGAGGGAAGGGAACAAGAAGTCAGTAGCAATCCTTAGAAATACAAATGTCTGCCGGGATTCAAATTTCAGCCATGAACTGATTTCATGCACTGTGCTGTCTCTGCTCCTCTCCTCCGGTGCTTTAGTAGTCACTAAATGCACTTGAACATGTTTGTATCGATAACCCTTTTTTACTGAAAGCTATTAATTTCTAAAGCAATATAAACAGAGGCATAATTGTGATGTCACATTGTCAGAAGCCATTTCAACTACTTTCAGAGACACAAGTACATGTAAAGTGGTAAGTATGCCATAACTAATGGTATTATTACTTTGATTTACTGCCAGCCAGTCAGCTTTACAAAAATCAATCCCCAAGCTCATAAAGTATCTCCCTAAAATTGGTAAATTTTTACACTATCAATAATAAGAGAAAAGGTGCAATTAAAGGTTTACGTCTTCTTTTTCTTTGCATTACTGGTTGAAAAGTGTCTTACAGATTGCTGTGATATATAGGAGTGTGTGTATGAGAGAGAGAGGTTATAGAAGTCACGAGCTATAAACAGTTAAAAGATAAAATAAAAATCTGGGTGATCTTTAGAAAATTCAGATGACAAGTCTAACAAAGACTGTCAGTAGAATAAATGTGGTTATGTTAATATATTGAACCATTAACACGTGTCCTTATCGTAATGGAACTTACACAATGGTAGTTCCTGTCAGATTCCACTCGATACGTATGGCGTGTTTGTCTGATGCACGGAAAGACAACTATATCTATTTCATTTCAGGTCTGAATTGACACTTCAATTTTAAATCACCCACAGAACACCTTAGCTTAAATCTGAGCTTCTCCCTGATACTCTTTGCTATTTGTCATGTTTCTGTATGAGTATACTGAAAAGACGTTACAGGCAATCTGCTGTAGTGTGTGTGTGTAGTACATTTGACCTCTGGACAAGAAAGGAGTTTCATCCTCCAGTGCTTTTAATTCTTATCCTTGCAGGGACTGAATTTGTTGCTTGCATTAAAATAGTATGTCTCGTTAATGCTAAGAAGCGGTGACCCACATAGCACAATGGATTCATTTGTCAATCCCACGACTTCCGAGCTTTCCGTTCACATATGCTTTAGCAGCAAATCAGCTCAGAAATTATTTAATCAGTCTATCAATGCATTCTTCTTGTCAGTCGTCTGAATCCTGAAAATTCCAGTACCTCATTGGGCAGCACCAGGAAAAATAGATGTGGACCTAACACTGGATATTCAAAGTCTGAAAACAGCAGCTCCCAAATTCGCAGCTCACATGCACACAAATCCTAAGGAGAAAAGTAGGATCTGGAAATTGTCTTCAGTTTTGAGGATATTCGTATTCTGATCTGGGTCTAAACTTCGGAGTGCAAACCTGTCCCTTTTTGTTAGCATTTCTGAAATACCCTATACGCAGTTACAGAAAGCAGCGCCCTTTTTTTCCCCCCCATAAAGAAACAAGTTTTCATTGCTTTTTGCTATTCCCATGGGCTGAATCTAGAGCCTGAATAGTTTGTAAGTCAGTGTTATGCAAATGTCAATCATATCCTTACTTTGTTTATTTCCAGTATTTACTTGTTTATTTAAGTACTTGCCATTTCTTTTAAGCCTTATATAGCCAACCAGACCAACAGAGGTCTAAAGGAACAGAACACTTTATTAGTGATATACTTAATACAGTTTTTTTCCTCTTGTAGATGCAAGATTTACGGAATACAGAAGGAGCCCAGTATAGTTCCCATCCTCAGATGGCAACCATGAGGCCAAGGGTTCAACCTGCAGATATTAGGCAGCCAGGAATGATGCAGCATGGGCAGCTGACTACTATTAACCAGTCCCAGCTCAGTGCACAGCTTGGTTTGAATATGGGTGGAAACAATGTTCCTCACAACTCGCCCTCTCCACCTGGAAGCAAATCTGCAACTCCTTCACCATCCAGTTCAGTCCATGAAGATGAAGGAGAAGATAGCTCTAAGGTAGGCTTAGATGCTAGGATTGCTATGTAAATGGTGGATATCTTTAGGACCTTTTAAATGAATCGTATGGCCACAGTTATTAAGGTGATAATATATATATATTGTTTGTGGTTGACTGAAGTGAATAAAGGGTTATGAATACAGAACTTACTTTTTCCAGTCAGTTCTTCAGGCAGCTTGAGTAGATGACATTGTTCCTGTTTGTGAGAGCAAGCTGGAATCCTGTAAAATGCTAAAATGATAGCCATTCCTTTAGGACTTTAAAATAAAGGTTGGATTTTCTCACTTGCATAGAAGGGATGTTTATTCCCAGTCAAAGATCAAGTTACTGCTATAAAAAATATGAACAGTCTGTTCAATATGCTAGTCTGTGCTACTTGGTCACAGGATGAGTAAACAGAACCTCATAGCAACCAGAAAAGAAAGATCCTCTACGAACTTTAAAAATCTTACCTTGAAAATCTTGAAGACCCATTATGCGTTTATATTTGGGAGGTGCTGACATTCCAGCATAATATATTTAAGCTTCATTAGTGTCAGTACAGGCATGAAGAAATAGTAGTAATTTAAATAATAAATAAGACATTTATTTAATGGATAATTGTCAATTTGTATAGCAGGTTTTGCATGCAAAAACCTCCCAAACCTCCACAAATCCTGAAAGCTTCCCCCAGAATACACAAGTATACTATCTTAATTTTGCAGACACAAAAACTGAGACATAACAAGATTGGCACTTAGCACAAAGTCATCCCATAAACCAGGAACAGAGTATTAAATAGAAATTGAGAACCTCTTTAGCTCTATTTCATGGTCACGACAAAACAGCAGTCGTCTTACAGCAGCCCTGTAGTGCAGTGAAGATGTACCATGGCCATATCATGTGGGGAAAAGTTGCAGACTTGCGAGGAATGTGAAGAAAACATACTGTGAGTCACTGAGGAGGTATAATCCAGTCAAGAAATGTAAGTCTGATTTGTTTTCAAATTACATTGTTTTTCATGCCTCAAGCTATAAAATAATCATGTAATTGGAGACATATGTTTTACTACATTTTGAATAAATTCTGATTCAAAAGTTTTATTTCAGGACTTTCCCCTGATTTCACCAACTTTAGTTTTTAAAAATTACTGAATAATTCATACATTTTAAATGAGCACTTCTTTACTGAGGGAAACTTTAGAATACAGCTATGCAAAAACAATTCCAGACAGCCTTTACTTTTTCAGAATAATTTATTTGCTACTTCTGTTGCTTTGCTAATATTTTGGTGGGAATGTGCAAGATGCTCTAAAATTCTGGAGAAAACATCCATTCACATAATTAAGATATCCTTTCAAATATATCAAATATTTCAGTTATTTAACCCGCATTTTTCGTGTACTTTTTCACTGCAACACTTTGTGCTAGCAAAAGTGTAGGGTTGTGGTTTCGTGCAGACAGAACTCATCTGGAGCAAATGTTTTCAATAAAGAAATACTAAGCACTGCAGACCAAGTAAAACTTGGTTCTTTCTTTGTGGAAGCCAGTTTATATAGTGTTCAGCTTTTTAACGAGCCATGTTATTTTGGAAGACTCTCTTTAAAATTCTCTCATCTAAGCAGAAAAACGTGAGAAAAGGCACAATACACAACACAAAATTAAGAAAAATACTTCAGTATACTGAAGTTGATACATTGCCTTAAAATTCTTTGATAATTATAATTTCTCTGCTAAAAGAAGAGTTTTAAAGGATATTAAACTTGATTAATAATGATAGAGGGCTTAAATTAGCCTCCAACCAGCAGGGATCAAAATGCAAGCTTAGTGGGGGGCAGATTATGCCTGTGGGATTTCTTAAGTCTTCCTGAAAACACTGAAGTTGGTCACCATCGGAGACGGGCAGTGGACTGGCATGCCTGATCTGGTGCAATGGTTCTGCTGTAGTTCCCTCTGTAAGAGACAAGAGGGTCTGAATAATCAGCGTAAGAAGCTAGTGTATTGTTGTAGTTTATGATTTAAACCCCTCCGCCATGTATCTTTCTGTCATGCTGCTCTTCCTGGAAGCTGCCAATAAATGGATATGGACACTCAGAAGAAGCCAGCTTTCTGTGGACATCCTTTTCCCCAGCCACAGCAGTATTAGATTTTCTCAGAGCTGCTTTGGAGGCTGCTTCTTACTCCAAAATCCTCCTCCCCAGGAAAGAATGCACTGGATGGGGACAGCAAGAGAAGAGCAGTTGTTCTGTCTCTTGTGAGAACCTCTTTTGCTTGAATATAAGTTTGCTAAATTTGCAGTTTTTCTCTTTGTTTTATAAACTGTCATGTAGATGTGTGATATTACTTAATAGATCAGGGCCAGAGCTCATTATTCAGTCCTTCAATAGAAGTGCACGTGTGGTGGTTATGTAGGAGCTTCAGGAGATCGCCATATTTGAGCAGCTTCATGAAGTCAGTAAGATATTCCTGCCATGAAGACTGTGTAAAAAACAACTGAATTCACCATATCACTACTAGCAACAGTGATGTTCTTCCTATTTAACCAGCAGGAGAAGATGTTTGCCTGTGTACCAACATTGATCAAAAAGACAAAGTACATTTCAAATGGAAAATCGGCTCAGTGTCAGATTACCTCCCTTAGTTTATACCAGCTGAACGCCCAGCCTTGCATGTGAAAGAGAAGCCACTGGTTCTTTGATAGCAGAATTGATAGAGAAATCCCTAACAACTATACCTATTTCTGGCTAGAGAAAAAAATGCAAAAATCTGTGTCCTGTTCACATTTGCATGAATTTATAGAAAGAGAATGACAGAAGGTATGAATGAATATGTACATTATACACATTTGGACTAGAAATATAATTGTCTCCCTAGTGAACCACTGATTTCCATGTGTGGAGGAAATGACCATTTCAGTTTAATGTACATATTCCAAATGCCAGTAATATGGAAACTTTACAAACTGATGTAATTGTTCGTGTACTGAGCATCTTGGATGTTCATTCTATGGTAAATATTCAAATTGATGTAAGCCTTATCCAACATACACAGAACTAATGGCAGCAGCTGCTAAATATATTTAGGCAATACTCATTCTCATAAAGGCTCTTTCATATAGGCATTTTGGATACTAAGCCTCATATGTTCCCTTGCACAAAAAAAGGGAAAGGAGCTGCATTACAGAGGGCTTGGTTGCCCTTCACATGGTTGCTCTAAAAGCAAGACAGCTGAGGTTGCTTAACCATAAGACCAGCGACAAGAGTAACATAATTATAAGGCTATACATACACAATCAGAAAGCTGCTAGGTCCATGGGAACATGAAATGTAGCTCAGACCAAGGACATTGTTTCTGCAAGTGGTGTACATCCCTAAATCTCCTTAATTCTTCTAACATGTGGGACTATGGTTAGAAGCAGAAAAAAGGGAGAACTTAAAAATCAATAGTTTTAGGTAACTATAAAAACATTCAAAACAAAGTGGCCACTTACCACATGCTTTATTCGGACCACCTCAACATTGGAATATTACATTTATGTAATTCTTGCCATAATTTATACTGTTGGATTGTTAAACATGTATTCAGTTATTGCCAAGCATAATTCTGAGCTGCTCGAACCATTACTGGTTTGCAAATATGTATTTCTTCATAGATGGATAACAGCGTTTTTGTCCATGCTCATTTAAATATCACTTATGAGAGGATTTCAAATAATGTATTTTAGATGGAAGATAGCGAGAGGACTGCAAGTAGCAAGAATTAACTAACAGAAACACAATTACTAAAGAACTGCTGCAGCATATTCTCTTTATATGGTAGAGGTTTTACAATATTTACTTTATATGATAAGAGTTATAAGTAGAATTCTATGTTGTCTGTTCAGCCTATTATGCAGATGGTGCTTGATTAAAATCTATTTTAAACTACAGCGATTACTGCAAGATAGTGTACATAAAACAGCTCTCCTAGCTCCATTAAAGGCTTTGGTACTATTGCAGTTTATTTTAAATATGCTTATAGACATTTTCCAGCTTCTCAAGGGACTTTTAGATATCAACGATGTGGCTTACTTGATAGTTTTAAATCCTACACTAGATATTCTTGTGATCTATTATGTGTGCAACATGGTTAATGTACACTTTCTTAAAGTGAAAGATTATTGCTTTCTTGTGATAAATAAGTTAAATACATCACCATAATTAAGCAATAAGCCATGACAGGAGGTGGATTACCATGAGCTAACTACACCTCCAGGGATTTTGAGACACAAGTCTATGCCTAGCAGAATATATATATGGTTTTTATTTTATTTTCCCATCTGTCTCTGCTTTGGTGGTTGGAAGTGGAGTCTATGAAGCTGATAGACTGATGGGAGCATAAGGTAGGCCATCATCTCAGCCATTTGCAAGGTTATTAGTACCGGAATTCTGGTATTCTTTTTATTTCGTTATTTTCGTAGAAGACAAACAGAATTTCCCCTGTGAGTACTCTCTTCTTAACGGTGGGTTTTTGAAGTCTCTTGATCATCCAGGTTGGAGAATAGCATTTTAGAGCTGTTCGCAGAACAGCTTACTGGAAGATTTCTTACACAAGTTTCTGCAGCATATCACCTAGTTTAAGGGTAGTTTAAGTAATGTGGTATCCTAATATAAAGAGACCTTTAAATCTCATTGGTGCAAAAATATGCTGAAAAGAGGAAAACTTCAACAAATAACACAGGTAAAATTTTAACTATATCCCAAATTGTTGTCGAGCCTCCTTGCTCATGGAGTTTGCACAGAATTGTCTGATGAGTTTAAACTGATATTGCCAAATTAATTAGGGAGCCCTAGTTAATTACCATTTAACTCGTAGTTTCGTGTACCCTATAGAATGAAATAATAGCAAGAGACTAAAAGTTGGATAACTTAATGGGTACCACACTGCTTCTGTTTGTCCATATTTTCTAAAATGATGCCGGTAGGCTTCATGGCCATTACTCTTGTATTAAAGATGCATCTGTTGTAACATAATGCTCAGGAAACAAGCAACTTCGTTTTCAAATTGTGGTCATCACTTTATTGCTGTGCTAAGTAAACCACAGAGATCCAGGTTGTTCACTGTAGTCACCTGGGTCCTATTGGACACCATGCAGTGATATATATAGAAAAATAAAAAAAATTTTTGCTCAGAATGAGAATTTCCAGCCATTTTCCTCATGCAGTTCCACTGATTTGAATACCTGTGTTCTCCTGTGTCACTTGATATGTATTATTAAAAACTAGTAATACAAGGATGTGATAAGTCATACCTGGTAGATCCTTAGCCTAGAGCATACATTTTATGCTCTTGATCTCATACTTCAAAACGCCTATGATGCACAGTACTCTCACCATGCCAACAAGAGAAAAAAGCCTTTGAATGCTCTGGTAAGATCACACGTCATTGCTGCAAGGTATAGTGAATAAAGTGATCGTATCAAGAGAAGCTGCTTTGCAATGGAGCTCCAATCTGTTGAAGAATCAGGACAATGTCCCTTTTTGTGCTTGAAAGTCACCTAAGTAAGTAGGGTGCTTTGGTGATCAGGGTCTCTGAGCTAGTGGTAAAGCATAGTTGCATTTAACAAATTTGCACAAATGCTCCCATAAATTTTTTTTCAGATGTTATACAAATAGTGCACATGAACTTCTTTTCACATACCATTCCTCTTTTACTCCATTTCTCAAACCATCATGAATTTGCTTTTACATTAGCAGAGGAAAAAAACTATGCAGCTAAATCCAGATGGATCAGAAGTGATCCTCTAAAGGGGTCCAAACTATCTGTAAAGCTTTGTTTCTTCAGATTTTAATTAGAAGGTGTGCAGGGGAATGTCTATAACTTGAACTGTTTTATTCACAATCAAATTATCTTCAAATTCCCTGGAAGGTGTACTACCAGGTGCAGTAGAAATTGATTTGAACACTAGTCTGGGATAGCTGTGGGAAAGGGTGAGAATAAGGGAAAGGTAGATATGGCAGTGTTCCTGCTGTCTGCAGGTAATTCATGAGATTGAACTGGTGATCAGGATGTAATGAAACTAATTTCATTTGAATTTACTGATTATATGCATGCTATAGCCATTAGCAATAAAAAATTAGAAAAGGTGAAAAGATGACTAGATGAACTATAAATGAGATTATAACAACTTTATGAAACCAAAATATAGAGCACTTTGAGGGAAAAAATAAAATACTTCTAATGAATTTTACACATGTGACATGGTGTCAACATTTGGATTATCAAAGACTACCACCTATGGAAGAAAGGGCAGGCGACTCAAGAGGAATATAGGGCACTTGTTAGGTCGTGCAAAGAGGAAATTAGAAAGGCAAAAGCCCAGCTAGAACTCAGGCTGGCCACTGTTGTAAGGGACAACAAAAAATGTTTTTACAAATAACATCAACAACAGAAAGAGGGCCAAGGAGAGTCTCCATCCTTTATTGGATGCGAGGGGGAATATTGCCAGCAAGGATGAGGAAAAGGCTGAGATACTTAATGCCTTCTTCATCTCAGTCTTTAGTAGTCAGACTGGTTATTCCCAGGGTACTCAGCCCCCAGTGCTAGAAAATAGGGACAGAGAGCGGAACAAACCTCCCACAATCCAGGAGGAAGCAGTTGACAACCTACTGTGCCACCTGGACAAGTGGCCCCAAGTCTATGGGGCCAGATGGGATCCACCCAAGAGTGCTGAGGGAACTGGCGGAGGAGCTTGCTAAGCCACTTTCCATCATCTGTCAGCAGTCCTGGCTAACAGGGGAGGTCCCCAATGACTGGAGGATAGCCAATGTACCACTCATCTACAAGAAGGGCCGGAGCAGGATCCTGGGAACTACAGACCTGTCGGCCCGACCTCAGTGCTGGGGCAAGACTATGGAACGATTCATCCTGAGTGCGCTCACCAGGCATGTGAAGGACAATGAGGGGATCAGGACCAGCCAGCATGGGCTCATGAAAGGCAGGTCCTCCTTGATCAACCTGAGCTCCTTCTATGGCCAAGTGACCCACCTAATGGATGAGGGAAAGGCTGTGGATATTGTCTACCTGGACTTCAGTAAGGCCATTGACACCATTTCCCACAGCATCCTCCTGGAGAAACCAGCTGCCCGTGGTTTGGATGGGTGTACTCTTCACTGGATAAAGAACTGGCTGAGTGGCCGAGCGCAGAGAGTGGTGATGAATGGAGTTAAATCCAGCTGGTGGACGGTCACGAGTGGTGTTCCCAGGGCTCAGTTTTGAGGCCAGTCTTGTTTAACATCTTTATCACTGATCTGGATGAGGGGAATGAGTGCTCCCTTAGCAAGTTTGCATAGGACACCAAGTTGGGTGGGAGTGCCGATCTGTTTGAGGGTAGGAAGGCTCTGCAGAGGGATCTGGACAGGCTGGATCGATGGGCCAAGGCCAACTGTATGAGTTTCAACAAGGCCAAATGCCAGGTCCTGCACTTGGGTCACAACAACTCCATGCAACGCTACAGGCTTGGGGAGGAGTGGCTGAAAAGATGCCCGGCGGAAAAGGACCTTGGGGTGTTGGTCAACAGCTAGCTGAACATGAGCCAGCAGTGTGCCCAGGTGGCCAAGAAGGCCGACGGCATCCTGCCTTGTATCAGGAATAACGTGGCCAGCAGGAGTAGGGAGGTGATCGTGCCCCTGTACCTCGGCACTGGTGAGGCCGCACCTCGAGTACTGTGTTCATTTTTGGGTCCCTCACTACAAGAAGGTCATTGAGGTGCTGTAGCGTGTCCAGAGAAGGGCAATGAGGCTGGTGAAGGGTCTAGAGAACAAGTCTTATGAGGAGCGGCTGAGGGAGCTGGGGCTGTTTAGTCTGGAGAAGAGGAGGCTGAGGGGGAACCTTATTGCTCTCTACAACTACCTGAAAGGAGGTTGTAGTGAGGTGGGTGTTGGTCTCCTCTCCCAACTAACTAGTGATAGGATGAGAGGCAATGGCCTCAAGTTGCATCAGGGGAGTTTTAGATTGGATATTAGGAAAAATTTCCTTACTGAAAGAGTGGTCGGACATTGGAACAGGCTGCCCAGGGAGGTGGTTGAGTCCCCATCCCTGAAGGTGTTCAAAAAACGTGTAGATGTGGCACTTTGGGATATGCTTTAGTAGTCATGGTGGTGTTGGGTGAATGGTTGGACTTGATGATCTTAGAGGTCTTTTCCAACCTATGATTCTATGACTCTATGAACGATGGCAACTAAAATTCCATTTTTGCATGAAAAACCCAAAAGCTCTTTGTGTCACAGAAGCCGTAATGATGGATGGACTGAATTAATTTGGGGGTTTTTATAGTACTTTTCTAATTTTGTGTTATAGGTCAATGGTGGAGAGAAGAGACCTGCTTCAGATATGGGAAAGAAACCCAAAACTCCCAAAAAGAAGAAGAAGAAGGACCCAAATGAGCCACAGAAGCCTGTGTCTGCCTATGCATTATTCTTTCGAGACACTCAAGCAGCCATCAAGGGGCAAAACCCCAATGCTACTTTTGGTGAAGTCTCTAAAATTGTAGCTTCAATGTGGGACGGCTTAGGAGAAGAACAAAAACAGGTACAAAATGTGCTGTAGCTCAGAGGCTTTGTTTCAGGAAGGTGTTATCAGGGTCATCTAAGCACTGTAGGCAGCTTCCTTTGTTTGCTGGGATGAAACTTGAACATGTGTCATTTCAGCAAAATGGTTTAAAGAGACTAAGAGAAAGAGAGTATAATTTCATTTCTTGTGTATGAAACCACTAAAAGAGTTTTTTAGTTTTGAGGTGTGACACAAGCTTTAGGATTATACTTAGGATAGTTTTATGCTGAAATTTGTGGGCCTAAGATTTTATGACAGAATTGCCCTGTCTATGACAATGTGGTATAGGAGGACCTTGCTGCCAAAAATCATGTCTGTACAGTGGGACCTGACATATCCGAGCTCCCAGTTGCAGATGTTCCCCTGCTCCACAATGCCAGAGGAGGAGCTGGGCTCACACCTTCCCTGACCCATCTGTTTTTTGTGAAAGGAATTACAGATGTGTTGACCCAAAGAGACCTATGGTGGACCCTGGCAAATCAACAGTGTCGTGGGGTATCCTCTTGCACAGCATACATGTAGGCTGTGGAAAACACATCCCATAGTTACTTCCATCTTCCATGCAAAGGCCTTGGTTCTGCGACAAGGTGGGCCAAGCTGGATGCGATCCTTTGCAGAAATCCTTCCAAGTCAGATCCTATGTAAAAGTGGGCAACTCTGGGTGAAGCTCACTGCATTCATGAGTTTACAGTGGTGACTGCTGGCAAATACCATTCATCCTCGCTGTAGCATACTTTTGCTCTTCTGTTATTACTGGTTGCATTTTTATTATCTACCAACAGAATGGATTAGGTGGATACAGAAATGGGAACTTTAAGAAAGAAGCAGTTACGGAGAGAAAAGATGTGCTGAGTGAGAGTTATATGGGCTGCAGGAGGCCTGGGTGATTTGCTGGGTAGACGAAGGGAGAGCCATGGATGTTGTCTACCTAGACTTCAGCAAAGCTTTCTACACAGTCTCCCATAATATCCTCCTAGGGAAGCTCAGGAAGTGTGAGCTGGATGAGTGGTCGGTGAAGTGGATTGAGAACTGGCTGAATGGCAGAACTCAGAGGGTTGTCATCAGCGGCGCTGAGTCTAGTTGGAGGCTGGTAACAAGTGGTGTCCCCCAGGGGTCAGTACTGGGC
>Ga0065711_1026601_pt1 | contig 64703 bp, 32 predicted proteins | sample Hoacrofraction12_FD_59098 | JGI IMG/M metagenome (GOLD analysis project Ga0065711, IMG submission 59098) | Hoatzin crop microbial communities from Cojedes, Venezuela - Epithelial fraction 12 v2 (version 2) | ecosystem: Host-associated > Birds > Digestive system > Esophagus > Crop | place... | reverse complement strand
GGGGCGGCTCGGTGCCCTCCCCGGTGCCCGCCGCGGGGGCGGCGAGGCGGGCCCTGGCACGGCAGCGTCCTGGGCTTGCGGGGAAGCCGCCGCAACTCCGCTGCGAGCGCGTTCGTGTGCCCCGTGTGTGTGTGTTGGGGGGGGGTGTTAACCGCCGTCTGGGGAATAAAAAACTGGTGTTTCAAGCCCCAAATCCTAATTATTGTGCTGGTTCTGGGTCTGGTCGGTTAATGGTGCTCCTGCCATTGCTTACGCTTCGTGCCGTCCTGATGCTTGTGTGGCTATTAGTATTTTTTTCTTAAAAATTAAAGATAAATTAAAATTAAACCCAGCGGTTCAGGTGGTGCTTTTGACGGGCGATGGGTCTGAAGCTCTCCTGAGGTAAACGCGGACTTGACGCGCTGTCTCGCAAAGTTCCCGCTGCTGCGTTTGCGGCGCGCAGCATGTGGGCTGCTGGAGGGAGGTGGTGTTTGCAGAGCCCAGCTGCCGGCCTTAGCCGGTCGGTAGGACCAAAAGTGCTGCTGTGCGTCGGTGACTGGGGAACTTTCATGTGCGGAGATCTTCGTTAAAGGTAGTATTACATGCTGCGTCTCTCTACAGCCTGGCCACGTGTCGAACTACACCACCTCTTGACATGCAGTATAAAAATACTATACAGTTGTTCTTTATCTCCACCTCAGAATTTACTTTTACTGTGTTAAATGTCAGTTCTTCCTAGCTAACTACTGATGTTGACAGTACTGCCAGTCTCTGGAGTTTAGAAAGCACGAGTGAGGTCCTCAGAAATCACTGTTGGCCAGCAAGTTAATGGAGTTTTTCCTTACACCAGTCTTCACAAAGTATTTTCATAACCTTTTGACTTTTTTATCTGTGTGCCCACAAAGCTGTGCAAAGCACATGTGCTGAGGAGGAAGGGCATCTTCATCTTTCTTGTCAGTAAAGATATTTTGGTCCCTGTGGCAAAGCCTTGTCAGGGGTGGCACCCACCTGGGATCCGGGCTGAGTGTCTTCCTCTGGATCCAGCTGTGCTGATGAAAGAGGTTACTGCTCCCGGATGGTTGTTCTTGCTCCCTGCTAGAGGGATCTGCTCCACCTGATCCGTGGTTGGAGCTGCTCCTTGGAGTGCAGCACACTCCTGCCCCCGTTGCCTGGATGCACCTGGCTGGAGCAAAAGGTGAAAACGAGCAGTTTGTGCTAATTTGGTCCATCTGGACAAGAGCCTGGAACCAGCTGCACAAGTGAGATGAAGACATTTCTAGCAAGAAGAAAAGCTGAGGACAATGACTTTTTTCACCCACAGTTATGCACCATGCAGCCAGTGGACACTGCAAGAGAGTCTCCTTAGAGGAGAGCTTACGGACTACCGTGAAGCACCAGGGTGTTTCTGTCACGCAGGATCTGGAATTTGGATTCTTTGAACCCCACCTCAGACTTCCACATCATTGTTTTATGCAGTAACTTCTTGAGATACGGTATCAGCTGATCTGTAGTGCCTCCCTGCTTGCAAGCTTGGAGTTTATTGCAAATGTGATATTAAAATGCGTTACGCCAAACCTATTCCATGAGACTTAAGCAGCTAGGTTTTACTGGTGCCTTTCCTCCAGACCGAGGGAGTATGTGTGGTCTGCAGATGTGTGGTTACTTGTTAAGCTGTGAGAACTTGATTGTGAACCCTCAGAACCAGATTAATAAATATCCAGGAATCAGAAGAGCATTTTGCTTGTCAGATCGGCAGGCAGAACGGTCTGTGGCAATTTTTAGTAAGCCATAGGACATTTCTGGTTTTATGGGATAATGAAGCTGCTCTCTGCAAACAAGAAGTTTATTACATCTGCGTCTGTCTTAATATGGTTTGTAGAGGTAGCACATCTCATAGTAGAGACACGTTGCAGTCGTTTCTTTTTGTTAGTGGTACATTGCATGATGATGCTTACCACAGGGTAAGCATTCATGCCGAAGTAATAGCAATGCAGCTTTGAAATTCACATCAAAATCAGAGTCCTAGCATTGCTCTGAAGATTGACCGTTTATTCTCATGGATTTTTGTTTGGTTTCTTTTTTTTTAATCACGTGAATCTTTATAATTAATAGATTTTGAACTCTAAGCCTTCAGAGAGACGCTTAAGATCTGTTCACCTTCAGGAATAGCTGTAATTGGTGGGAGGAAGGCATGCTCTCCTCCACGTGGAGGACAGGGTCTTGCTGCAAACATACTGTTGGTTGATAACCTGAGTATTTGCTAGTGGAGCTCTTGTGACGTTAGTAAGGTTATTCTTAACTCTAGGATCAGATTGTCATTCTCTGCTGCCTGTAGCCACTAGACCATGGTGCCCGTTTCAGTCCTTCACGGAGTCTTTGCTTGTGCAAGGATGACTCCACCCCTCCCCTGGACAGAGAAAATGCATTTTCTGGCTTGCAGGTGGTACCAGAGTTGGCGCTTCTTTGTGGAGCCTGGCCACCCAGGAAGTATGTTGGCCTGTACTGTGTTACCCACCATCTAGTTTGTGCATTGCCATATTTTTTCCGAAGGATTGTGAGGGATCTGGCTCTGGCATAGTTCTGTGGGCTGGCAGATGGTTCTGGAAGTGGGATCCAAGTCCTGTTATTTTCTGAAGCTGCTGAGTGACACGCATCCATCGCTGTCCCCCAGGTAGCACTGTTACCAAGCCGTGTTTAGGCACACACAGCATCCTTAATCACTAACAACAATCTGTGAGTATGTTGGGTTTAGATTGCATGTTTGATCTGCATTGGTGCTGGAGTTGCATGAGGATGAATTCTGCATGCTTGCCTGCTCTAGGAGTTGTGTGATGACCAGAACTGCTTACGTGTCACTGCAGGTTGGCTTGGAACGAGGCTGGAGCGGGGCAGTGTCAAATCTCCCAGTGCAGCCATTGCTGTTACTGTTTGGATTAGCATCGCTAAGTTGTTTGAAGAGTTTGCTCAGTCCTTATCGCTCCTTTGTGTGCAAGGAGACTTTTCTGCTTTTGGACTGTGTTTGAAGGGTTTCCTCTCAGTATTCTGGTGGTTATATTTAGATGAAAACAGAGATTCCAGAGAGCACCTGAGGACAACAGTCATTTCCATTTATGAGTTAGACCTTCACGTGTTCCTGACTGGAGCTCGTGGCACTCATTTGAGGAAGTGGGTATTGTCTGAAGAGCAAATGTTCTTCTTACCTGCTTCTTTTTGTAACAGAAGTAAATGTGCCCTTAAAATACCGAGCCTGTGTTTGAAGCAATGGATCTAGTGTGGTATTCTGGGGGAAGCTGGTGGGAGGGAGATTCAGAAGTGCAACGGGGAGTCAAACACCCAATACCAACAGAATGACCGTGGGAGAGAGGCACTCCACCTGCTCTTACTCCTTTGCTGCAGCTGAGTACAGGACCATGACCTTCTGCATTGTTTGTGCTTTTTAAACATTTTGCTTTTGATAATAATAGGGTTACTTAAAAAAAAAACACACCAAAACACCTAATGGCAGGAAGCAATCCCTGGAAACTGTATTTGGAGAGAAAGCATTTTCTATTATTTCATATATCCAAATGGGCATTTGAGATAGCCAAAGGCACAGATGGCAAGCTGCCTTGTCAGGGCCTCTTTCTCCAGATTTGAATCAGAACCTGATTTTATTCATACAAATAGTGAGAAATTAATAATTAGGTTGCAAAGCTGAAAATTCTTTACTTCCTTCCCTGCATAATATGATATGAACTGCATGTGGCCAAATAATTGTTGCATAAGAGATATGAACTCTTGATTGTAAGCCTGTCAGTCATAATCAAACAAGCACTTTCATTTTAAGAGCCTGAGGTCTGGTTTTGTAATACAGCTTTACAGCTTTTTGACCGAACGCTTTTGATAATCTTACAGCCACTGCTTGTTGTATAGCTATTTATTATGACATGTACTAATTTTTTTTTTTTTCAAATTACGATTCCTTGTGCGCTCAGCTCATTCTTTTTCCTTGAGATGGCGGTTGTGAAAAGACTGCGTTGAGTCATTAGGGGAAGAGAAAGGACTTTAAATCCTGCTGTTGAAGCAGAGAATTTCTGCAAAGAAAGTAGGCACATAGATTGTGTGCTTCCTGGGGGAGATATAGTTACAGTTGATACAGATATTTTATTCTTTCAGTTACTTGTCATTGACAGAAAAACTTTTTTACGGAAAATTCTCCTCTTCTGTGAAACAGGCATGAAAAAGCTAAGCAGTTGGAGATCCAAACTGAATTGTGGTGCCGTGAATTGTTTTTTTAATCTTAAGGATCTTCTGGAAATGAGAATTAGCCACTCCTTTTCCTGACTAATTAAGCCATTTTACAGATGTAGTGAGTGTATTAGTCTAGTTATCAAAATACTCTGATGCGCTGAAAGCAAGAATTCTTTCTGGGTATTCCATTAAATAGAAATAGCAGCAAATGAGACTGGCTCATTTAACTTTCTTCCCCAAATACTTTTTTACATTTAGAGGTTGCAGAACAAACTTGGCCATTTAGATGGGCTATAGAAAGCCTACTTTTGTCCTTAAATGTAACTCCGTTGTGGATTTTAAGTTCATTTTTATGCCAAGTCTTGAGAACGGAGATATGCGAAGTAAAGCAAATGTGTAGTTAAAAACAGATATGCAGACAAATGCTGATTCCACCCCCCCACACACACTTGTAAAGTAAAAGTTTTCCTCTAAAACTACTTTGAGGATCCATTTCTCTTATTTCTGGCATTTAAATTTTACTAATTAAAGATTTCTTCAGTTTTAAGAAAAGCTATACTCCACAGGGAGGCGAAGTATAGGGAGCCCTGGCTTTTAAGTTCAGTGTATCAAGCAGTTTACAGAGGTGCTAAATCAGTAAGAAGTAAGACTTTTGTAAAGTGTAGCTGCAAGAATACATATACTTAAAGTCTTTGGCATGCTAGATACGATCAGAGTATTGTAGCAGTCCAGTGAACACAAGCTTAGTATTTGAAGTCTGAGATGTAGACTTCAGAAAACCCTCAAAACCCTGCAAAAAGCAATGCTCGAAAACCCCCAGTCTGGTCTTGAGTGCCTTCTGAGAAATCAGTGCTACAAATTCAGTGGCAGTTGTTACTGGAAGTTCAATTCATTAAGGTACTCAAGGCGACTGCACACCTCTGGTCATTTTTAAGGATGGACAGTCACCTAGTCAGAGGTTTGTGGGGGTCGTTGTCTTTTTTTCTTTTCTTTTTTTCAGACCATAGGTATCCCCTTAAGAATCATGAAAATTAGACAAAGTTAATACAGAGACACTTCTGGTAATTCAACAGATTGTCTGACTCTGAAGGCTCTTGTATGAGGTTATAAATCACGTTACCCAATGCCTTCAGGAAGGAGCCCGCACCTGGAATTTGGTAACAAGCTCCTTTGTTGTCTTGCTGATGCTTGATGGGCATTGCTCCTGCTAATGTTTCAAGCTTACTTTATTTTCCTTTGTAGATGAAACAGAAAACAAGGCTTTCCAGTTTAGATAAATAGATGTTAACAATATGATTGTTTGGACATTCACCTGTAAACATAGGGGGAGTGATACTGCTGTGGATTGCAGCAGAGAATTAGGTATGGATGCTGTTCTCTTCTCTGCCACTGATTTACTGTATGACTCTAGACTGTTTTTTAAACATTACTCGTATCTGTATCCACATGTATATGCCTCTAGTCTTTACTGTGTCTTAACTGTATGTAGGATTTAGATTTTTATCCTTTTATTTTTTTGTTACTTCTCTTTTTGAAGGAAGAAGTTAGCGTATAACCTTAAAATCAGTGTGGAATAACTGTGATTGTAGTCTAAAACTTGCTGTTATGCATTTTCTGCTTTTGAGTGATGGCTCTTTTGGATATCCATGACACCAAAACAGTGTATTGGATTCTGCTTTGTACAGCTGAGACATAGCAATGTTTCTTTTTCCAACAAGGGACTCTTGCTGTTTAGTTTGTGCCTCCAATAGCTAGTCTTGAGAGAAATCATGTTTGTGGCTTGGTATCCATCAGTTGATCAGTGAGCAAATTGATGAGATTCTTTTAAGTATTCATGGGTTTCTGAAATAATACCTGCCTAGATTGCAAGCACAGAGAGGCAGAAGCCATTTTTGCTTTTTCTGTTTTGTTTTTTTTTGGTTTTTTTTTTTTTTTTTTTTTTTAATGGTATGTTTCAAACTAAAGGCCTGCTAGTAAATTGAAGCCTGTGAACTCCCCTTGTTTGCTGTGCTCATGTGTAATGGGTTACTGGGAATCCTTTTAATGCTGTGTGCCTGCAGTGTAAAGCCTGTAGTGTAAATATGCTGAGAACAGGAAATGAGCATTATTTAACTGTGACCTTGCATCTTTTTCTTCAGCAAGTTGCACTGAGATGAACAAGGCAGCATTATTGAACTAGAGAGGAGCAAAATCCCATTTAACTGCATGCCAGGCTTTGATGTACTGCCAAGTGCTGTTGTCTGCGATAGCCTCTGGGATGCAAAGGAGACTGTAGCTATAGATAAGAGAGGTTTTCAACCAAAGTGTGTAGCGATAATGTCAGCTTTTATAATTTGTGTGTGGAAGTTATGCTTTTCATTCAGTACCTAGTATGGTGTTTCTGCGTCCTAGTTCCTGTGCAAAACCACCAAGATTTCTTTCTTCAGATATGCAGGAGATTTACTATTTGCTGTAATACAGCTAGGTTTACACCCCCATAGATGATATAATCAGAGTTAGATTAACCTTAAGCACTTGGTACTTTGTTTACTATGTACAGTGCAGATGCCTAAAAATGTACATGTATATTCAATGGTGCTTGGCTTTAGAGGATGCTCTAAAATGGTCTGTATGTAACTCACCTGCAGAGAATACGCAGGGCTCTGCATGGCAAGCACGAGAACGATCCTAAGACATCTCTAGCCTCTGCTGCACGGCTGGAAACTGCTGAAGAAATTTTAGCATAATCCATCAGAGGCATTGTTGTGCCCTTGCATGCTCACCTGTTAGTTTGTTTAGGTGCTAAGCAAATGTTGACAGAAGATCCCCAGTGTCTGTCAGATCTAGCAAACAGGCTGGAAAGCCTGAGGAGTCTGGCCTGAGACCTCCAGCTTTATGACTTTGTTAGGGTTCTGGAAAGAAGCAGCATAAGGCACTGTTTTGGTCAGACTTTTAATATAAAATTTTCTTGTGGTAATATTTCAGTTTCTGCTGAGCAGAGACATAGGAGATCATGGCTGAAACTAAATTTCAATTTTTAGCTAAGCAGACTTTGTCATGGATAATATATTCATTTGGACGTACTACAGGCTCAAAGCAGGATAAATAGGTGAAAAAGGGTAAAATGGCTAGAGAAAAGTTGTTTGAGAGACTTGGATCACTTGTTTTGGAAACATCCCCTTTTCACTCTTCCTTTTGTAGTTGTCTGTCTATAAATTCAGGCTGTCTTTACACTGCAGTTCTCATTGTGTATACATTCTGGAGGGAGTGGAAGAATTGAATCCAGTTACATTCCAGCCCTGCAAAGTAATCTGAAAAGGCTTGTATTGCACGGAGAAAGGTAATCACACAGTTTGACACCTTGTCCACCAGAAAAGAAATAAATGTATTTTCACAATTCTTCTGAAGTGGCAGAGTGTTTTTGGACTTGACTAGGACGTGGCATAGCTGATTGTATGCTATACCACTGTTTAAAAAGTCTGCGTTGATGGATCTGAGTTCAGGACAGAGTGATTTGGGAGGAAGGGTGGGAGCTTATTTTGTCTGGTTTTTTTTTGATGACACCACTGAAATTTGTAATATTTAAAAGTTTTGTTGTGACAGAATATCTGGAGGTGAATTATTTGCTAAATGCAAGTAATTCTCTAGTAGTTAGCTTCATGTTGCTGATATGCTTGCAGTGTTGGGGATGTGTTGTTTTCTTTCTGATCCTTGCAATCAGAATTTGTTTTCTGTTTATATCTGATTATGTTATAGAGGAAAACTTTTTACTGAAGTCTATTCTAAAGAAACATTGTTAGTAGTATTTGGCAGCTGTAAGTTATAAAACAAAAAAACCAAAACCAACCCAAATTCTATTTAGAGCACTGACAACAATTTAAAGTCAGTAAAGAATTTTTGTTCCTCATTTCTTGTATTGAGATACACAATCTTACTGCATTAGTATTCATCCTGAGAATGGATGGGCTTTTATGCACCAACATCCTATGCAAATTAGTCCTTTCCTAAGAGCAAACATATCTGATTAGGGAGAATACAGTTGTCCTGCAAAGTCTGCTTTATACTTTTTGATGCAAAATTTCTGAGAATTGTTGAGATTTTTTTCTGTTTTGTGGTTTCTTCCCCTCCCACCCCCGGCTTGGAATTGACGGAGAGTACCGTTGGGCAGGAAATAGCAGAAGCTTTTGTAAAATCTTGAAAGAGAAAGAGGAAAAAGGGCATTTTCACGAATGGAATTAGGATGATGCAGCAAAGTTTTGGATGCCTGCCAGGGAGGACAGATGCATCATGCATACAGTGGCTTGCCGACGAGACTGCACGTTGGCAGCTTCCCGATCTGTTAATACAGCAAGCCTACAGCCCGAGCATAATCACTGCAAACAGAGCACTGTTCATCTTGCCACTGTTGTGGTTTTGCCTGCCAAGTTTCCATAGCTGTGTGTGGCAAATTTTCAGTCCTATAAATGTTATTAAGACTTTAGAACTTTTTATCATGCAAAAGATTTTTTTTTTTTTTGATAGTAGGAAGTGTGTTTTCTTTCCATGCTTCAGTGAACATGCTTGCCTGTTTCTGTGCAGAAATGCAATGTGTGGTACTCTCATTGCTGTCATAATATGACATTAGACTTAGGGTACTAATAATGGTTTGTGCCTCTTAGAATTCTGTTCAAATGTCCTCTGCTTCGGAGTCCGTGTTGACTCCAGTCATCTTTAATGGAAGAGTTCACCACTGAGACTTTTGGCACTGATTTTGTCATAGCCCTACAATGTTTACTTTCATGGGGGAGATGTAATAATTTCTGGCTGCTTATTGAGCAGAAATGCTGTTATGACCTAAAGAAAGCATCTTCTAGATAAGAGAGAAGTATGATGACCGTGGTTCATCATACGTCCAGTCTTCTGTATGAAGAGGAAGTCTCAAGCTTTGCTTTCTTGCCTTAGTGATGCCTAAGTGTTGTCACTGATCTTAGTTGTTACGGAGATGCACAGCTAGTGTGACTGAAGTCCCTTGCTGTGTTATTTGAAGTTCTTCAAGGGCTTTTAAAAAATACCGTATTTCTCACCTTTAGAGTCAACAGTCTCCATATTCCCATGGTTAGGTCTGTTTGGGTGGATTTTTTTGTACTGTTCCCTGATGGATTTTTGTATGGTTGGTCTTAACTCTGTAAAGGAGTAGGGGCAAGGAGACCAAAAGAGCCATTTTAGGCTGCTAGGTTGTAGTGCTGTGTAAGAGTTTCAAGATTTTTTTTTTTTTTTTTTTAATTGATTTGACGTGTGTGCTTACCTGAAAGTGATGGATAGGATAACTGGGGCATCCCTACTTTGGCTGTTCAGTTCCAGTAGTTCAGCAATGATGAAGGACACTGCTGGGTTGGAAAATGGCTTCTCAAAGACACCAAGTTTGTCCTCCCTGCTTGAAAGGAAGAGTTAGTTAACAGCCTTAGGATGTCTGAATACTCAGTTTCTCACCCCTAAAGACATGCCCAAGCTGCATGAGCTGCTGTGTGTAGTTACTACTTCTGTTTTGATTCAGCAGGTTAATTGAAGTGGTCTCTCAGTTGAAGGAAGATTTACCTTGAAAGAATGGTTGCTGCAAACTGAGACCAAATTTCATTAGAGAACTTGAACTAAGCACTAAAGTGTCGTGATAAGGATGCCAGCATCTATGCTGTGTGGTTTTCAGAAAACCCTGGAAGACTGGTGTGGAGCTTTAAGAGCTAATATATCCAAGATCATGAAAAATCCACAGCCTCTTAATGCATTTAGCTTGCCTAGTAGGCCGTATTAAGATAGGTATCGTTGGTCTTCAATAACGAGGGTTAATTATTTTATACATCTTCATGTAAACCCCATTATGTGAGGCTGAGATTTTGCAGCCGTTGAACAAAGCTGTGGGAGACTCTTTTGATTGACAGACGTTGTGCCAAAACAAAAAGCATTTACTCTTCTGTAACTAATGAAAGGAGGTGAGGGATCAAGTGGAGACTGATAATAAGAATTGGTCTCTGTACTTTGAACTAAAGAGGAAGAGCATATATAGCCAAATATCAGTGTGATGCAGAAAGTGATGTATACTACTGTATTACTGAAAAATAGAATGGTATGTGGTTGAGAACATCAAAGCACAGCAGAGGTAGTGCCTGAAAGCTTTTGTGACTTCTTCAAAATGTGTCCCGGGGTTATATTTGTACTGTCATTTGGAGGGTAGAGGAATTGTTTTTCCAAAGCCAGTAGGAAGGAATAAATACGGTGATGTCTAGTGTCAGTGATAACAAGCCTCCCCTGAGAAAGTACCTCACTTGACGTTATGAGTTTAATTCCTAAGAAAGCCTCTGCTTAAATGCAAAGTATGCTCCCCGTCGCTTGGCCGTACCTTGCTTTGTAATGAACGAAAGTGATCCGTGAAGGATCTACTGCTGGGTCCTCTGTGGTGTTGGGGAGCACAGGAACAAGAGCAGGCGAGACGGAATGAACACGTCTTCCAAAATAGGTCTTCAAATGTATATTTTTAGCATTAAGAGTTCTTTAGTTATAAACTAACTGGTTTTGGTGTATAGGTTTTAAAAAGTGAATCTGAGGAAAGAAGTTGGAAATTATCAATGTCTCTCTTCTGTAGGCTTACACTGGACCATGTTTTTCCCTGTTTAGTTCTTTTTTAGTACTTTGAGGGTAAATCTAAGTGCAAGGAAAGTGAAAGCCTTTGTGGTACTTCTGCACAGCGTCCATTTGCCACAGAGCTGGGAGATGCTTGGCTGTGCAGGCACGTGTAGGTGTTCGCTGTGAAGCAGTGTGCTCTTTTGCACAAGGTACAGCCATTCAGCCGCCAGCATGAGCCGCAAGTGCTCCAAGTGTGCCAGGCTGGAGTTGTATAAAACAATAAACACTGTGTTGGAAAGAAGCCCAGGAAAACTGTTGACTTTTGGCAGAATTGCTTCCTATTGCAGTTGAAGCGGTGTTACAGTCCTTGGCAAATCTTGGGAGTAAAGGCCTGTGTGGAATGCTACGGCAGCAGTGTTCACGTGAGCAGCCCGTGGAATATTCTGCGTTTGAGGGAAGGTTAGTGGAAAAACATTACCAGTGTTGTCTGGCAAAATGAAATAGATTTAGATGGGTTGTTTGTGCTCTTCTATAAGAGAATTATGGCTCATGTCTGGAGTTTGTCTTGTTTCTGGCCTTTGTGAGAAAAGTGGAGCGTTTTTCATTGGAGGGACTTGGGATTTTTTTTGACAATTCATTGCTGTCAGTTTTACTTGTTCCTAGCTCTTCAATGCAGTTACTGTGCAATCATTGATGTTTTCCTCCATTATTTGATTTCCTGGATTCTCCTTAAGTTTTATATGAATTCATTACATTTATATTAATGTAAATTAATCACTGTATCGTGTATAATACTGACCATGTAACTGATCAAAGTGCAGAATGTTTCTTAGTACTATACTGGCAAGGTAAAGCAGATTGAAGTGACTCTTTTAAAAACCACGATTAAGTTTTAAGTGGTGATACATCATTGCTCTTCACACAAACTGGGGATTCTTCTGCTTTGTCTTTTTTGTTTTCTTCTTTGTTTTTTTTTAACATAGTAAATACTGTTATTGTACTAGAATGAAAACTCTTCCCCTACCTGGAAATCCTCTTGGAACACATTATGTTTATATTTTGTTTGTTTGACGTGTGTGTTTTTTCTTTCTGAACTGTAGTCCTGCATTATAATGAGACAACCTCACTGAAGGAGCCCCTGTCTAGTTTGCTTTTCAGCATTTCAGTATGGTTTCTTCACTTTCTGAGATTTTAAAGGGTGTTCCCATCTCTGCCATGGGACTCTTCCCATTAGTGGAAACTGCTTTTTCAGTTTATTTGCTTTCTGACCGTCAGTCAGAGAGGATGGTATGATAAAGAAAAGACTATATATAGAGACGTGGACGTTTCTTTTTTATTCTTTTTTCCCCAATAGTAAAGTTGTCTACTGTGGCAAAGATCAGACCCCAGTTGTCTTGTTACTATAAACTGCTAAGGTGTTGGTATTGCCATTGATAACTTTTTTTGCCATCCTGTGAGGTCAGTTTTTGAGACCTGGGTTTTTGCAAGTCAGTTTCAAACTAGTATCTGTTACCTTTACACATTAAACAAACATTTTGGTAGATAAGCTTGTCCAGATCTCTGATACTGGAAACGAGCTGTATTAGAGAGCAAAGACAGTATAATTTATGTTGTGTAATAAGAAATAAGTAATTTTATAGTTTTTAGGGTAAAAATTATATGGCCCTGAAAATATTTTGCTCTTGAAAATATTTAATGGTATTCTAACAGGTGAGCACATTCTAAGGTTGAAGAGTTATTGAAGCGATGTTGTGGAAGACCTGGCTGCTTGCATCGTGTTTGCATTTAATACATTCAGTACTGGCTAGGCAACACTGTACAGGCTGTGCTGCCGCTCTCCAGATGGCCATGTCACAGCAGCATTGCTGCTGAGCTAGTATAGCTGTTGTCAGCAGAGTACCTTTTGTTGAGAATGCTCTGAGAATAAAGATGTAAGAGTAGTTTGAGTCTTAATGTAGGATGCATGTCTTTTAAAGGAGCATATCTTCCATTCCCATCTCTGTTCTTGTTCCCTGCACCTTGTTATTGTGAAGTGGTCTTGCAGTTGTGCCCACAGGTACTCACAGGCTCGCTCCCCCCACCACAGATGATAGCCTTTTCTCTCCCTTGTTGATGTCTTCGTGCACAAATTCTCAGGCATATCTCTTTTTCTAGATGGATTTCTTTGCAACTGCTTCAACTGTGATGTGATTTTTCTCCCAACTCTCATGAAACATGTCTGTACACACCGACCAAAAGGTGTGCAAAGGCAGCTATCTCAGACGTGTCCTTAAAGGTGTTAATTGTGCCACCAGGACACTGAGGGGAACTATTCCTGTATTATATTCCATATTATTATTATGTAGTGTACTATATGGTATATTATTATAGATTAGAATCTATTATTATTATATCCATGTATTATAGTATTATTCTGTCATATACCTGTGTGGCTTGTCTGTGTTCAGTCTTATTATATTTCTTGCTGCTGAAGCTCCTCCCCTTCCACCTTTAAGAAACATTTTATTTAGGTAAATATTTTGGGGAAAAATGAGGGTGTAGGGCCTCATTCCTAATACTCTGGGGTTTTTTATGGCACCACTAAAACCTTGCTTAGAAAGCTTTCCGTATCAAGGGGAGGACCTGCATCCAATCTTGTGGATGTCAAAGCAAGCATTTCTGCAGAAGCAGTTGTATGCTATTTGATCTGATTCCCTTGCTGCTAGAATTGTAATGTGGTACTATGTTACTTTGCCTAAAAAAGCACAAGTTATGTCTCAGATTTGACTAACGCTTCTGTGTGGGTTTAAAGAAATGCTTTTTTCTAGCAGTAGAGTTTAGGTATTTATTCATAACATCTGATTTGGGCTGCGCAGAGAAAGTGCACAGATGCCATTGCCTCGTGGCTGAAGCTGAAATTTCAAATGTTTTTTTAAAAAAAAAAATTTCCTGTCCCTGTGGGGGCAGATTTATTAATTGAGGTCGATGCCTCTCTTTCATAGAGGTAAAGCACCCATTCAGCACTTAATTGGCGGGGGGGGGTGAGGGAGTTTTCTGCTGAACTATCCCCATGAACCCCCTTTTTTTTGTCATTTTTTCCTCTTTGAACTGTACATTTGAAGCAGAAGCCTGATGTCTTTCTGCTGCGTGCTGTTTAGCTGGTTATGTGATCAAACTAGCTTGCCCTCTCACCGAGCAGGAACCTCTCTCTGCTGATGCTTGCTGGAATGGACGATGGGCTTTTCGACAATAGTTCAATTTGTTAGAGGGGGTTATCCCATCTATTTTGGACATGTTAAGAGAACATTCTGAAGGACAATTTTTGTCATACATTTCTTTCTAATTTTGCTTTTGAGGGAAGGTCAGTGTTGTATAACTAGGAGTTGCATTAATGTAGTGTTCTTTATCTCTGCGTGTGCTTAGTCTGAAGCAGAAAATCAAGAAGTCTTTTGAGCCTTTGACTCCCTGAAGAAGGATTTTACCACCTCATGGGGTGCTGTAGAGGACCCTAGTTTGTTCTGTGTGGTCAGTTTGTCCTGAATGGCAATTCCTTTTAGCTTCTGGATGGAAAAACATTTGTGGTTTTTGTTTTGTTTTGTTTGTTTGTTTTTTTGGTTTTTTCCATAAGATCTGAAATGCTTGAAAGTCAAAATACAAAACTGTCATCTCAGTAGACATTTTCTACATCCTGGGCTAACGTCATTTCAGTGCATACAGAGAAATTAATATGTTTCTATAAAAATTTCACCATGAGAAAGTATCGGTAGATGGCACTGCACCAAGACACAGGTTTCTCTCCATTGGTAGGTATTGAAATTGTGGTAAACCTTTTGAAGGCCTTTAACATCTAAGCTAGCCCTTGTATCCAGTTGCTGTCTTAAGTGTTGTAAAACATCACAGCAGATATAAATCATTATGCCTGTTGTTTTTGCATTATCTTTGTTGTGTAGATTACTTGAATTCCTAATTAATCATACTTTTGCCTGCAGATCTGTATTTGGGTATAGAAGTTAACGAGCTACCCTGTGTTTGAACAACTTCTCGTTTTATGTGGTACTTTAGCTTTAGTTTGCAGAGTAACCACGCTGTAAGCATGCTTTAACAGGTACTGAGCAAGTGAGACTTTTATCTAGAAATTAACTTTGTTTCATTCAAAGTGCTGGGAACTTCGAAAGTGGTGTGAGGCACAGCTGTCAGCCAGCCTTGTTCCTCAGAGCCTTAGAACTGCTTGCTTATGTAATTTTTTTTTTTTTAATTTAAATTTTTTTTTTTATGCCTAAGATGTTAGGTTTGGAAGGAAATCTGCAGAGCTTGTATCACAGATAGAGTTCCCATATTTCTCTTATGCAGGCTGCTAAAGCTTTGTTGGCTTGTTGGCGCTGGGTGGGAAGTTCACTGTTGTTGCGTTTCTGAGCCTGTCTTGACCCGGGACTCCTCAGACCTAATATCCTCCGATTTGCACAGATAACATCATGAAGTTTGAACTATTTGTATGTTTTATTTTTCATAGATGTTCCCGCTAGGCTTGTTTTAAACCTTGTAGGTTTGTGTGCTGCCTTAAAGGAGCTGCTAAAATCAGGCATCGGTTAGGTAGCACAAGGTCAGTATGATGATATGCAATGATTATAGGTAAGAAGTGATTTCTGAAGTGACTTGAGCAGACCCATCTAAACAGTTTTGTCTAAAGGGATGACAGGGCCGTATCCTTCTTCCTTTGACTCTTTTGGCCTTCTCCCCACCCTTCCCAAACACACTGCACATTCCTGCTCACCCTTTGTACTGGCACTAGCACAGGTGACAATACGGTCACCCAGATCAGCTCTGTGATTTGACTGAAAATTTGTGCCGTAACCATTTGCTGCACTGCACTGCTTTTCACCTGAGCTGGAGAGGTGTTAGCAATGCGGCTAAGGCAGGCAAGAAGGTGATTCAGCATCCCTGCTAAGGCGGTGAAAAATAGGAGATTTTGATGAGCTTAAGCTGATTGTGAAACGGTCTGTTTACATCTGAATTTTATTCCTCTGAATACGCTTATTTGAGGGAGCACTCTTCAAAGCCTCTCACTGAACCTCATCTCAAAGTTTGTAAGAGTTTGATAGGTATGGAAACTGGAGAAGACCCTGGAAAGAAAAGTCTGTTATTTTGCTTTGGGTTTCTGATCATTGGTTTTGCAACTAACGATTGGTTCAATGTTTTTTCTAGGGTTTCAGTTGCATAGGGAGCCTCCCTGTCTTTGGAGGCATGGAAGGGATCATGGGGGTGCATAATGATATGACAGAGTTGCTGTCTTTGCTTCATTGCTTGCTTTCTGGTCCAAGGACACTCCCTCCTGCTGTTCCAGAGCACTTCTAGGGTTCAGCTTTCACTCAAAAGCTTCTGGGCAGATGTGTTGCTGGAAGAGTCAACTGGCTATCTGAACTCGCAGAAGTTGAGTTGTGTGAAAGAGTAGGTGCAGAGTGTTGGCAATTTGGTTTGGCCAGAGCTTTGGTGTGGTGTGAGAGAGTGCGTGTATTCATATGCCCGTATCCTCTTCAAATTAAGTATAGGGTGAGGACACGTTTATTTACAGAGTCTGATAAATGTGGGCATAGCTTCAGGTCCTCCTACTATGCAAGATGAATTTTGAAATGTTATATATGATGGTCATGAAGAAAGAGAATAAGTAATGCCTTGAGACAGTAATTTAGTTTTAATACGTATTTGTCTAATGACCTACGGCTATCTCAAACCAAAATTAGCAGTCCTACTTTATATGAGTGTTTGATGTAAATCTGTCCCCACCAACTTTCCATTTTCATTGCAGCTGAAGGTATAGAGGAGGTTCCAAATTAGCCCAGTATCTTCTGTAACTGGACAGCGCTTTTGGGGCAGTAACAATTTTTTTTTTTTTTTAATGTTTCCAGGGATTTTCTTCCACGAGGTTCTGGAATTGTAACAAGACGACCATTGGTTTTGCAACTCATCACTGCCAAAACAGGTAACCTATCTCTCTTTTTAGTTCAGTGCCTGGACAAAGTGCTGATGTACTTCAGCAGGAGGAAAAAAAAAATTCTAGGAAAATTGAAGCCGTGCAAAGAAAGGTGCAGCTAGACTGTCTGGAACGAAGGCCTGCTGCTTCAAAACTGTATGCTCAAGACCAACTAATCTCATTGTCCTATCTGGGAAAACAGTAGAATCTAAATCGTAGAGCACATAGTAGGCATAATCGAAGATCAAACTTGAAACAGTGTAGAAACACTACTATATACAAAGTGTTCTAGAAATTAGCTTTGATTTATTCATTTCTTGATGAGCTTTACAGCTGTATTAGTTAGCACACCAACATTGCTGTACTTCTGCCTTTAACTCGTGCTCCAGTGCACACAGATTTGATTGCACACAGCTTGTTTTCGTGACTTGTCTTTTTTGGTTGGGCTCATGGCACTAAGTAGAGCAGAAGGTAGACTGGGGGAGAATAAGGCTTCTGCGTATTTGTGCGGTCAAAAAATAAAAATACAGTATTTGTATACCACTGAGCTCTGTGATGTATTGAGATCTTTCATCAGAATTCACCACTTTGTACTCCTCCAAGGGGTGCTTAATCTGCTGTTGTGTAGTTCAGTTCCCTAACATTATAAAAGCAGCCATGGTTTTCTATACTTCATATTTTTTTGTTGTTATTTTTGCTTCTAAACCACTGTAAGCAGCAAAATCCCTGGTGTACTATTGAATTCTACTTAAAATAGTAAAAAGAAATTAAATAACGTCCAAAACAGCATTTAAAAATAAAAAGTGCTCTGTAAATTATGGAGCATGATGAAACTGGGGAAGAAACAAAATTGAACCTACCCGTAGAACTCTAGTCTGCCCATAAGTGCGAGGTGTAATTAAGTTTTCGTTTGCTTTTTTTTCCTAAAAGGTCTTTTCATTGTTCATCAGGAAGGTAGACTTCAGTCTCCCTAAGCTTCATTTATTTTTTTCTGAATTACTACTTGTAAAGCACGTTCATATTTTCAATGCCTCTATGAAATTTTCCATAGTGTTTATACTATGAAAGAGAAAAGAAAAACTGCAGAATCCGGTATTTCTGTATTCTCAGCTTAGAAACTTGAGAATTTTCAAGTGTGTGATAGGGTTATAGTGCTTTATATATTTTAAATGATTAAGTTTGTTTTAGGTGGAGATGTGAACACTTGCCATTTCTGCGTATCTGGCTTTTGATCTCTGACAGAGCACGCAGAAATGCATGAATAAGACCTAGCTATGGAGAATCTTCATCTAATTTTCCCAGCACCATGTAAGAGCAGAAGAAAGAAAAGAATTGCGCTCTGTGCTGGCATTCCTAACAAAATGACTAAACTGCCGGGACGTGTGAACTAGTAAGTAAACTCTTACACTCTAACCTCAAGTGGTTAAATACTTAGACACCCATCCTAAACTTACCCCAGCTGGTCTATATTGCCCTATTTCGCAAAATCATCAATGCCCCTTGGTTAAGGGCGCAATGAAAGGGCTTCTTTCTCATTCTGATGTTTTCCCTATTAGCGTGTTCACATAGTAGAACTAGCTTTAGGTGGGCCTCTAGGTTTTTGTATAGGTACCTTCTCTACTGAAAAGTAGTTCTTCACTGTAACTTAAATAACACAACAAAAACTTTAACAATTCTGAAGATCTGAGCTTCAGCCTAATTTTGTGTTTCCTGGATTTCAAGACATATTTCTCCCTTTGGGAAATGCCGTGTATTTCTTGTTTGGGATTAGAAGCCAAGACCTTTAAAGTGCAGGCTTTAATTATTTTGTTGCTTTCTTTAAACTTTGTTCCGTCGTTGTTTTTGGTGGTGAAATTCCAAATAACTTTATCTTTTAAGCCACCTTTATCTTTCTGAACTAATTTTAAAAAAACAAAATAAAGAAAACTGCTTAGAGAAGCACAGTGTTCTTTTACAGGAAGCAGATGCCGGGCTGATTTTTATCAAGTCCATAATTATCTAAAATGTTATAGAAAGTAATGAGAGGACTGTATCAAGTAAGTTCTTCCTGCTGTAGCAAGCTTAACCGATCTGTAATCCTATGATCTTTCTTGACTCTTTTAAACTTCTTAATCTTATAGTATTCCTTAGGAGGGAGGGGGCACTTTCTATATACTGTAACACGTGGGCATGCAGAGATGACTGCAAGATATTTTAGCAGCATTTTGGAACAGGCTGAGGATCTTTTTGGAATGTCAGTTTGATTGACAGAGGAGGTTGAAGCTTCATTTAACTTTGAGTCATTACACTAAGGCATAAAGATTGGCAGCTGAGGCATTAGTGCACATAAAGAGGAAACTTTGACCACTCGTTATTAGGGTTGGACGTGTCATGGAAGGGTACAGCAGGATATGGTTGTGAGGAATTATCAGGGGCCCTCCAACATCTGAGAGATGGCACATCTGGGTAAAGAGCTGTCTTTGTCCTTTAAAAATGTGAGTATGAAGGGGTGATGTGAAACACTTCAATACTAAGAAATTTATCTCACGAGATGTGGAGTATATATATTATTTTTTTTTTAGAATTTTGTTTACTTCCTCTTTTTTTTTTTTAATTTTGTGTAATTAGTACAAAGCTATTTTGTAGCGATCTGTTGACCTCTTTTAATCACTAACGTATTTAGGTGGGAGCAGTGCAACTCCTAAATGGCTCTATGCCATTTGCACTTCCACATTCATGCAAATACTGTACTCTGCTGAAATCCTGGAGGCAAAGACAAAGGTTTTAAGTAAATATTGCAACTGACAAGTCAGTCTTTAGTAGTTGTGACTATTTTCCTCTGAGTCTGATAATGTGAGAAATACCTGGTAGCATGGAATAAGTCAAAATATGTATGTTTAAAAATAATTTACAGTCCTCTGAAGGACTGTGACTTGTTCTTGACTATCCTACTTTGAGTCTCTTTTGGGACTGCTGAGCTGCATTTCAAATGAAATTGTAAATGTGGCCTGTATCTAATAAACTACCATAGTGGCTCGGGGGGGAGGGGGGAATCTCCATATTGTAATTATTTTGAGGCTCCAAGGTGGCTTTGTTCTTTCAGTGAGAGGCTGATACTCCTTACTTGTCCCAGAGTAGTTCATTTGCAGCCCTCTAGGTATGGTGACAATTTTTCATTCTTATTCTTCATCTGATGTTTTCGGCTCAGTTGCTCGTCTTCTACTGAAGAAAAATGGCATATAAGATGTCTTGCTGGAAGAGGGAATTGAACTGAATAAGCATTTTTTTAAACTTTTTGTTCTGTAGTAAATAGACCTAGATTCTGGTAAAGCAGCTTTGTTTCCCACCCAGAACTCACAACTGGAAATAAGTTCCCATCTGACATCAAGCATGCTAAGCAATCCAAGTGCAGCTTGATATTCTTCTCTCTGGTCACTGCATTTGGCCCTGGGCAATTCCACAGCATTGGGAATGTCTGGTGTCAGGTCTAACAAAACTCTTGTGCCTTCGTTGTTGCTACTCCCTGAAGGAGCTCAGAGTACAGAACGGTTTTGGAGAAAATAGTCCCATCTGGGAAAACGCAATTGAGAATTCTTAGAAAGCACAGGTGTGGACAGGGTGCTGTCTGATGGTGAACTTCAGGTTTTAGGAGGCAGGCAAGACAGCTGTGATAAATTAGCTTAGCCATTCAGAGGATGTATATGGAAGGAATTCTCACCCAGGAAAAGAGCAGGGGGAAGATGGATGCGAAGGCAATTTACTTTGTGACAGACTGTCTAAATTCAGGCAAAAGACATGCTGGTTCTTTCAGTATTTGGCTGCTTGTTCTTTCTCCCCTGACAGCATTTGTTTTAAATACTAAACTGTTGTGATATTTCAGCAGTTACCGATGAGTGTAGAGCGCTGGTCACTTGCTTATTTACTCATGATTCCTTTTCAGGGGGAGGAATGCGTATGTGTTCCTGTAGTTGTGCTTTTAGAAGGATTTTTCCCTGTGTATCTTTAAGATGTAAGTGTTGGCACACAGCTGACCTGGGACAAGAATCTTGAGGCTGCATTAATGTCTTGGAGCACTGTAATTGAATTCTGTGTAAGGTACATTAGTTCTGTTTCAACTCTTCTTCTCTTGGCCAGTTTTGCCAGTAAGCCTGCTGACCTGTAGCTCTTTGTCATTTGTTACCGTCATTTCTTGAAGGAGGGCTAGTGAGCTGGTGAGTTTTTCTTCCTTTGAGCTGGTAATTTATATGTTAAAACTTAAACATTCTAAGTTTTTGTTTCACAACTTTCAGTAGGATTCCTAGCTTGGAGCTGATACATGAGTAAGATTAAATACTTTTTGTAGGAGTTAATAAATACTTTTAAATGGTGCTGCTGAGTAAGCTTTGGGAAGGTAATGACTTGAAATGCCTGAGAAGGTCTTGAGAGGTGGGTTAGGTTTTTTTGCTTTCTTTTCTTTTTTTCTGTTGCCACACATTCTGTTTAACCTTAGGCAATCTGTTCTTCTTCTAGCTCTGCTTTCTCCTGCCTGTGGAAGTGAAATAATTGCTTTTTAAACAGCAGTGACAATAAAAAATGTACTTAGGTGTTAGGTGAAGCCTTTGTTGTAGGTCTTCTGTTTGTTAAAAATACATTGCCTGCTATATAAATCTTGTTATTTGTTATTTACATGTTAAAATATCTTGGCTCTAGGAGGGTTATTTGATATATGTATCCTCATTTTGATAACCATGTTTGGAGAGATTTCAGATTTGCTTCATGGTCTTGCTTTAGTCTCTGCGAAAAGTGGCAGATTAACAGATTTTGAAAATCATTACTGAGTGGACATTTTTAGATGACTGAGTCATATGTACAATATTCACATTTGTTCTAGTTCTGTTAATTAGAACACGAAGTGGGAAGTAAATCACCAGAAGGTTCAAGAGACATTCTGACTTTCTTCTGAAGTCTGGCAGATGCTCTCTTCTATTGAAGTTGCTGAACTTTAACTCAAGTATCTTTTGTTGTGAGACTACTTCTCATGCATGCCCATCTTTTATTGCCATCTGGTGGCAAAAACAATCCTCTAACAGAAAATGAAAAAATTATGAAAAGAGTTTAGACTGGTTATTTCAGCTAACGCAAATGATCTTAGAGACTTCGTCAGCAGGAAGGCATTTAGAGGTCTTCAGGGACATAAACTAGAAAGGTGCCACAGTGCCAATAGGAGGGGAGAAACTGGACAGGAAAGGAAGACAGGAGCTGCTGTTTTCTGGATCCCACACTCTGGCAGCTGCTCATTCAGATGATGAACAGGGATGCTGTAGAGACCAGTAAAGATGTGGGAGGTGCATACCCTAAAAACTTAAAAAGTGACATCGCTGTGGGGAAAAGGTGGTAGTGACCGGTGACCCCTTCCTGACACAAGACTTACCACCCGCATTAAGACTAATGTGCTGGAAGAGGGATAGCGCTACTGGTCTGAAACTTGAATTTAAGCTGTTAGTGTAAGGTTGCAGAGACTGCAAATCTTCCTCTGCAACTGCAAGTCTTCCTTGCTGCTGTCTGTGTCTGTGACTGTACTAGTAACGGTGCCTGGAGTAACCTGAGCTGATCAGCAGTGACTGCTGAGGTCCGGCGGTGTTGGTCTGAGGGCATGTCCGGTTCTTCCATCAGTGCCTTCAAACAGAGGTATGGGCTTCAGTGCATGCTGGGACAAATGAATTGTACCGACGAATACTTGGTTGCACAAGTGGTTTTGCCTGGAAGGTTTTGTTTCCTTGATCCCAGGTTGATGCTCAGTGACATCAGGAAAGGTGGAATCTCCTCACTGAACGACTGGAAGAAGGCTCTATATTTGCCCATCCTCAAAAAGATAATAATAAGTGACAGAAAAATCAGTCAAAGTTCACTTTTTAGGAGAAAGAAATCTGTAATTAGTTATTAACTAACAATGTGAGAGGTACTTGAGATGAATAGCAGCCAACACAAATTTATCGAGGGGAAAATACCCTGTCATATCAGTCTGATTTGTTTTTTTGTTATAGGGCAGCAGGCTTGTAAATAAGGGTGTGGTAGGTTTCTTTTATCTTGGGTACAGTGAGGGTTTTTAAATTGTCTTGCATGGTTTTTTAATATAATAAATAGTCTCAGGAAACATGGTCTAGAAAGGACTTCTATAAGATGGATGTGCAGTTGTTTACAGAGTGGAAGGGACATCCCTCCAGGTGATGTTCGGTATTTAGTGTTACTGATAGGATAACAGAACAGGGTTTGTTTATTAAGTTTGTATTTAGTAAATACAAACGAGACTGTGAATATACTGGAAGGCAAAATTGGAATCCAAATGGCTTGCAAAGGAAGAGAAATGCCCAAAAGTAGGAAGAATTTTAGCTAGGATAAGGGCTGTTTCTGTGCTGATGGGCTGGTATTTGATTAGGTAGCTGGTTTTCAGAAGGGACCTGGTGCTCACAGTGCATCTCTAACAGAACACAACTCAGTGATGCCATCCTGTTGTAAAATACAGAAGTGAGTATTGTACAAGATGCATCAACGAAAATGCAGTCGTCTTAAAAGGATTTCTTCCACTTTTTTTCATTCCTGGAAAGATCTTGGCCACAGCTCTGCCTCTGTAGCTTAAGAAGAATGCCTGGCGAATAGCTGTGTGGGTAATCGGAAGTTTACAAGGCATGATCTGTTGAAAGATCAGAGATACTTCTCCTACAAAGAAAAGTTTTCAAGGATGTGAAAGACTATTGCATCGAAAAGAATACTTTTCCTCCCCTGGTATGAGTGTCTACCCTTATAATTAACCATTTCATTGGATCCTAAGAGCATGACCTGGTATTTTATGCTAGTTACTTTCATCAAATTTATGCTGTTTTCAATGTTTTTAATCTCTCCTGCTACGATATTCTTGTCATCCTCTGCATTGACAGAATTTTCTATTTTTTTTTCTTCAGAAAATACCAGGGAATTTCTGGGGGGTTTTTTTTGTTTGTTTGTGGGGTTTTTTTTAGTTTTTTTTGGTTTTTTTTTTTTGTAGCCTTGCTGCTTGAAGGTTAGCAGTGGAATGCCCGAGTTTTGAATATTTTATCTTCAGCTTGTTAGGAAAGCTAAAGAAATGGAGAAAATTAGAAGAGGGATTATAGGTTGGATAAGACAACAAGGGCTTTTGATATTGCCTCTCTTTTCAATGCAGATCTATTGAATGATTTTCTAAGGTCTAAATAGATTTATTTAACTGCATTTACTTTGTTCAGAAAAAGCTAATCCATCATCAAAGAAAAAGTGATGTACTTTAGCTCATGATGTTTATTTGCATGTATTTAAATCACTCTTTTGAAAAGCATTCTGAGGCTTTGTGGAGTGCTTTGTTGAAGCTATAACAAGACTGTTGTCTCTTGGGTGACATCTCCCTAAGGGACTGGAAGATAGAAGACGCAGCAATAGAAGGTATTCCCTCTTTGCTATAGATGTTTAAAATGTTTGCTATAGCCCTGCAATTTAATGCACCACCTTTTTGGAAAACTCTGAGCTGGAGACTTAATTCTTTTGAGTATGTTAGAGTGCATACCACCACGGACTTGGAACAACTCTGCTTTAAATCAGGTGGGGAAGAGTTCTGAATCCACGTCTCATCTTTGTATTTCCTGACCTCTCGTAACAGGTTATTCTGTGTAGGGTGAAGTCTTTGGGCTTTGTTAGACTTTGAAAGATCTTGGGCTCAGCCTGATGTAGAACAAGCTCTGCCATATCTTGTTACTTGGCATATCTGACTTGGCTGTCTTCAGCTTAGAGACAGATTTATGAAAAATCTCAAGTGTGTATGTAACTTAAGTGGATTGAAAACAACAATAGCTATTTATTGTTAATAACAATATAACATTGTGCTAGATTAAACTATAAAAGCATAGGGAGATATAATTCACAGGAAAAATGAGGAGCATTTTAAAAAACATTATCCCGTAACATTTGTTTGTATGACTTGTCTGATTTAATCAAAATTGAAGACATAAATAATAACTTACCACAACAACTTGTGGTTGGACACACTGGAGAGAACTATGCTGTGGTAGCTTTTTCATTCTGCGTTATCCAAGGTGCTTTGAATGAGTCTGAGAAAAAAAAAAAGTATTCTACATGCAAAGACAATGTTTTAATTTTTTTATCTAATTGTTCTTTCTCTTAACGTAACTTCAGTTTTGTACCGAAAGTGCACATCTGAAACCTAGATATTAGGCAAGATCACTTTTTCTTTGGCTTTGTGTCCATTCCCACAAAAATGTAAATAAAGTGTTTTCCTAGTTGTCTTCTGTGTATGGAAGCTGAAAACTGAAGATTGCATTAAAGCATGTGTTTATCCGGTCTGGCAAAAGGCATCATTGCCAAGGACAGGCTAAGGGCTGAAAGGAGCAAAACAAAGCGCTGCTTGTTCATTTGAATTTTTATTCCGTAGGCTGTGTGGCACCACAGGTTATGAACCGTTGTAAAGTCTATTCCTTCAGAACCAGTGGGACCACAGATGTCATTGAGACGAATGAGCTATTTATAAATACTAACATAGCTAAAAAGTAGTGAATATTTTCATTTGAATTACCTTGAAGCCATTTCAAACAGGGACACTTTCTGTTCCTGAGTGTTAAGGGGAACAACGAGAAAAGCTGCCTTGACTATCAGCTGCATCAGTCAACTGATTACAACTAGGCACCAAGTATTAATTATTGAATTTTGATATATTTTTCTGAGGAAATCTGATGAACCCCTAAAAAAAAAAAAAAGCAACTGAGAAGAATACATTTTATTTTATGCCGGGGCAGTGCATGAAGAGCTGGGACAAAACAAGAACTGCTTGCCAGTTCTTTTATTCAGTAGGTAGCTATTTTCCAACTTTGAGATGACAAATTTTACAGTGTGAGTTCTCAAATGTGCTAGAGCAACTGAGATACTTTTTGTGCACCATATTACCTTTCACTGTGAAATATTTGACTATTTTTTTTTTTTTTTTGAAATAAATAGTTGACAGTGAAACAGACAAAACCCCCATTCGTTATCATTTTGCTCCTAGAGCAAAAAAAGGAATATAAAATATTCTGGAATTCCTAAGTTGTCAAAAGTGAGATGGAGGTTTTTGTTAGGTGCTCTCATTTTTAAAATAAGAGATGTATTATTTTTGTCTTAACAAGGGTGGGTTTCCCTGTCCCTTGTACTTTGCATCTAGAGGGATTTTGATATTGGAGTGCAGAACGGTTGATGTTTGTTGTTTTCCCCTCCTCTCTCCTTTTTTGACTCTGTTTGCTTTAACTATTGCTATGGTTTCATGTGTGGTATTGACTTTTAACAGCTCTGTCAACAATAGTAATAAAGTAACTTTTGGGAAACAGGCTGCAGTACTGATACATATGGCCCTGTATTCGTGTATAGTCTTGGATCAGGTCTCCTGAGCTGTTCTTTCTCTGGCTAACCAAGAAAACTCTTTGCCCTGGTATTTGAGTTTTTTTTACTAAGAAACGTTTTCTGGGGAAGAAACATCTAAGTGGAACTTTGAGATCATGCCTTGATTGCAGGATGAAACATACTGGAACATACACAACTTTGTTCAGCCTTTCTTCAGTCTAAGCAGTACTTAGACCCCGTGGGGACAGGACGTGAGCTTATATCTGTGATTACCATTTATATAATTATTTCTGATTACAGCCTTGTTGTGTGTGATAAACTTTTGTGTTCTGTTTTGAAGGAAGAAACCCTAGTTTTAAAATCCTGAGATGTGCTCTTGGTTATGCACCTCTAGGGCAGCAAATCCAGAAGGTTACAATAATACAAGTTCTACAACGACAAGTATAGGGTCCTGCACCTGGGGAGAAACAACCCCATGCACCAGTACAGGCCAGGGCCTGACCTGCTGGAGAGCAGCTTTGTGGAGAGGGACCTCGGAGTGCTGGTGGATGACAGGTTGACCATGAGCCAGCAGTGTGCTCTTGTTGCCAAGAAGACCAAGGGTATCCTGGGGTGCATTGAGAAGAGTGTGGCCAGCAGGTCGGGGGAGGTTCTCCTCTCCCTCTACTCTGCCCTGGTGAGGCCCCATCTGGAGTGCTGCATCCAGTTCTGGGCTCCCCAGTTCAAGAAAGATGAGGAACTACTGGAGAGAGTCCAGCAGAGGGCTACGAGGATGATGAGGGGACTGGAGCATCTCTCCTATGAGGAAAGGCTGAGGGAGCTGGGCTTGTTCAGCCTGAAGAAGAGAAGGCTGCGAGGGGACCTATTAAGTGTTTACAAATATCTGAAGGGTGGGTGTCAGGAGAACGGGGCCAGACTCTTTTCAGTGGTGTCCAGCGACATGACAAGGGGCAATGGGCACAAACTGAAGCAGAGGAAGTTCCAGCTGAACATGAAGAAGAACTTCTTCCCTCTGAGGGTGACGGAGCCCTGGAACAGGCTGGCCAAGAGGGGTTGTGGTGTCTCCTTCTCTGGAGATTGAAAACCCGCCTGGATGCGGTCCTGTGCAGCCTGCTCTAGGGGAGCCTTCTTCGGCAGGGGGTTTGAACTAGATGGTCCCTTCCAACCCCTGCTATTCTGTGATTGTGTAATTAGTATCAGTATTTAGATTGAAGAGTTGGAACAGGGACCTAGTGTCAAGTTTGAGTCTAACAAGTTAGACTGTATCTGTCACTGGTCCCTAGTCGGTGGCCTTTTAAGGTAAGAGGGCAAGCTGTGTAATATTGAAGACTTAGGAACTGATTGTGTTATGCCACATAAGCAAAATCACAGCTTATCTATAGAAGCTTTTACAAACTTCTTAAGCATGGTTTGGATTTAGACTACAAGAAATTTCTAGGAAATGAGGAGTTGTGTTAAAAACATTATAGTGTATTTAGGTGATCTTATTTGTATTACGAACTTGTAAAAATGTACAGAACTCCTTAGTTAAAATCATGTGTAACATGGACTGTTAGTTTTTGAACAACAAATACTAATAGTCTTTCATGATACAGAATTTGAATTACTTTTCTTCAATTTAGAGATGTATTACAGGCAAATGTAATCAGATGAAAACTCAGAATCTGATTCACGATCTGTTGTTTATTCCATTAAGGATTTATTAAGGATTTGAATCTTTCCAGTTGTTCCAGAAGATGATGTGCTGAAGATAAAAGCAGTAAATCACATCCAGTCAACTTGACTTTTTAACTAACCCTTTCTTGTTGTAGGCTGGGTCATGTACTCATATATAATGCTTTCCTGATATCCATGATGACACGCTTTTGTTCATATGGATCTGTAGAATACTAGGGGCTTGAAAAGTGGGTGGCCAAGTCTGTAAGTCTGTGAAATACAGAGTTGCTATTGATATTTTTCACAGAATATGCTGAATTTCTACACTGCAAAGGGAGGAAGTTTACTGATTTTGATGAAGTTCGTCAGGAAATTGAAGTAGAAACAGATAGAGTAACAGGAGTGAACAAAGGCATTTCTTCAGTTCCTATTAATTTAAGAATATATTCTCCACATGGTAGGTAAAATCATTCTACTTCATACTTCTGTCATGTAACGTGTCATGTAGCTCTGTCTGTCTAGCTGTCTCCTTTTTGTATGTGTTCTCATTACTCAAACAGAAGTCTTCTGGGACAAAAAAAGTTCTGAGAATGAGTTGAACCAAAAGTGAATATGTATCTGGAGGAATTCTCAACTTCTGCTGTGTTACAAAACCACTCAGTGGTGGAGAGCTGTTGCCACTAGAGCCATGCAGAACGCAGACTCTCTATCCCATTTAATATTCTCATTCTGCATCAGGATGAAACCAGTCTCTCCTGCAGTGCATGTACCATTAGATAGTAGCTCACTAGTAAAGACAAATAATAGGAGATGGAAGACATAGTGGTAATGATTCTTTTTGCCACCCTCCAGATGGATTCCCTGATCAGTGATCTAGAAAGTCATTACGTCTCCCTGACCTATTGGATGTTTATTGGTTGCTGTCACTAAAACTATATTTACACAATAATGGTGTTTGAAGCTGCCCTGTGTTGTAGACTCCCAGTGTACATCAAAGTTAATTCCTTTGGTTGCCATCTGCCCAATTTAATGAAGGCAATCTAGAAAAAATATTTTGCATTTAATCTGTTTTGGATACAGGAGAAAAGTGGTATGTTTGGCTGAAGCACTTCATTTTTCTAGCCACCTCATCTGACGGCTTCATTATGAATCAAAAGACAGAAAGAGCAGAATAAGAAGAGAGGTGATTAGAGAGATGCTGAACCTCCCTTTGATATACTGTGAGCAGCCTTGGCTCTAAACAGATGCCCCGGAGCCCCTCTCTGCTGTAGAGATGTGGCACAGCCAACTGGAGAGGAGCTGAACTAAATGCCCTGCCTCAAAGCTTGTTTGCTGAACGTGCTGACTCCAGGAGAAAATGAAAATTTCCAACCTAATGCTCTTACTTTATTTTATTAGGATCAGTCTTTTAGTTCAGCACCTGTTGTCTGTATTAGCCAGACCCCAGATATTCTTCTGGTGTTTGCTTTCTAGGAATCACATTTTTCCATTTGTCTAAGGGATGCTTTGTTACCCCAGTACTGGCTGAACGAGCTGGGATGCTTCTAGGTGGCATTGTGGCCTGTACTGGGGAAATCACGCTAGAGCAAAACAGGTTTTTGTAATGGGTAAACTTTCTCATGTTTCTTACTTTACTTCAGAAGTTACAGAGTTAAAAAAAAAAAATCCCCAAACCAGTACAACAAAGTACCCCAAACCCTCTTAACAACAATTTTGCTATATAAGTTAGGCTAGCTATTGACTGTTTTGGAAATTGTTTAACTGGGGACGCTGTTGAATGCATGGTCAGAGAAGGACTGCATTTAAAAAAACAAACAAAAACCCCATAAAACCAAAACCAAACAAAACACCCTCCCCCAAAAAAACCAAACCAAAACAAAAAAAAACCAAACCCCAAAAACCCTAAAACCCCAAGCTAAAACCACAACCCTGTTTTGGGTTGATTTGAAAGATGCAGTGGGAATGGTCTGTTGTCTGTGCTCCTGTTAGTGGAAAAAGCTCAGAAGGCCGTGTTCATTTGTCTGAGAGCCTTCAAGACTATTCACTATAAGTATCATCCTTCTATGCCAGTTGTAATGTTAATAAACACAGAGATGAAAGACCAACAGGGAATCAAGTGTACTTTTCAGTTTGTCAGGCATTTTCTTTGAACTGTTCACAATATTTATATGCTTATACAAGTAATTATGTGGGGATTTATGTGACTAAAATTTGTCTGCAGCCATAGATGTGTAGACTTCTTTAGACAAGTCTGGTGTGCTAACCAGTTTTGTTGTCCTGTGTCTTCCATACAGTATTAAGCCTGACTCTTATTGATTTGCCGGGAATCACTAAAGTGCCAGTAGGGGATCAACCTCCAGATATTGAGCAACAGATCAGAGACATGATAATGCAGTTCATCTCTCGAGAAAACTGTCTGATACTGGCTGTGACTCCAGCTAACACTGATCTGGCCAACTCAGATGCACTGAAGTTAGCTAAGGAAGTGGACCCTCAAGGTAAGTGTGACCAAACGTAACCACTTTTTGTTCTCAAGTGTAAGAACAGAATTGGAAGTAATAGACCAACTCTTGTCTGAAATATAATTTACAATATATAATATAGATGTATAAATATACGTTCTCTTATAGGCTTCAGCTGTTTCTGTTTGTTAGGTCAGTATCATTTGGGTAATGATGCTTTAAATGTATTTTTAAAATTTTGTCACTATCTCTTATAAGCAAGTGGGACAGCGCCTATATAGAAATTTTTGTAGTCCCTAGCAAAATGGACCATGGTGCTGATGGGATTTCTGGATGCTTGCATCATAGATTTTGTACAGTCATATCATAGGAACCCTGAGCCTTGTTAAAGAGATTTGAGGAATACATTTCAGCACTGGCAAGGATGATCCCTTCTTTTCCAGACATACCATAATTTGCAGTTGTAACTGGTATTGTGTGATACAATGCTTTGAGACTGCCACATGCCTGTTATTATATAATTGTAAGATGTACTTGTTTTTCCTGGATATAAATGATTCTTCACTGTCTTTTTCCTCCTGCCTCCACCGCGGTCAGGCCTTAGGACCATCGGTGTGATCACAAAATTGGATCTCATGGATGAAGGAACAGATGCAAGAGAAATTCTGGAAAATAAACTACTCCCTCTTCGTAGGGGTGAGAATGTTCATTTGCCTGTATTCTTTGTGATACAGAAAGTGGTCTGGATAAGGGTGGTGGTTGATAGTCCTGGAGGTAAATTAAAGGTTATGCTGGACTTGATGATTTTCCTAGCTTTAATCATTGTCTATTCTGCAGACATAAAAGGTGGCTGTGCTAAAAGTATCCTGCAAGTAAAATAATTTTTTTTTTCCTGGACCTGGAAAATACTCTGCATATTCCAGAGGAAGCAAGAAATATCAGCATAAGTTGTTAGTCAGTTTTCTATTCTAGAATAACGGGTTGCTGTTGCTTGTAACAAAAGAATCTTTTTTTTTTTTCCCTCACTGTAAACCAAGTTTGACCCCTTCCAGAAATTTTCCATGAGATTGTTCTGGTAGCTACTGCCACAGTTGCTCATACAGTTAACAATATCAAGAATTTTGATTCTAGTTATGATTTACTGATGAGACCACCATCTCCTCCCATGGAGCGTGTTGGTCCAGCAGACAAGAAAAAAAATTTCCTGTATTTTGCTATTTTCACGTAGGTTATCTACATAGACCTGTGCATTTTGATTTTGTTTTGGCGTTTTTCGGTTTGTTTATTTTTGAAGTGGTTTCTTTGAGGTACACCAGAGTTTCAGATGTTTCTGTATTTGAATTGGTGATTTAAAGGGAAGTATATCTGTTATGCATAAACTGGATGAACAACTTAGACACCGTTAAGGTCATTACAGTACTTGTAAATGATATCTGAAATGCCTAAATTTGGAAGTTTTGTTTGAACTGAGGCAGTCTAGTTCGATTCCATATGACTTCAGTAGTTCAGGCAATAGCTGCATTGACTTACCCATTGGTTTTGTGTTGTTTTAGGTTATATTGGTGTTGTAAACAGGAGCCAAAAAGACATTGATGGGAAGAAGGACATAAAGGCAGCTCTTCTAGCAGAAAGGAAATTCTTCCTTTCCCACCCAGCATATAGGCACATGGCAGATCGGATGGGAACACCGTACCTCCAGAAAGTTCTGAACCAGGTAAAACCTGAAGTCTTTGTGGTGAAAGGCAGCTTTTATAACGATAGGACCAATATAAAATCTTTATTAAAATGGATGTTGGTCAGCGAACCTCATTTTTTCTTTCCTGCTTTTAACCTTTTTAGTTTTCACAATGTAATAAGCAAAGCTGCATATTACATGTAGCATATGACAACTTACTGTGAGATGTAGTTTCTGACTTTTACTGACAGTTCTGCTCTCCCCTGTTCTCTTGAATACTGAGTGTGACCATAAAACATAAGATTTTTCTCCCTTCCTGGACGTATACCATTCTGTTCCTTAATTATTGCATTTCTTCTAGTTTAACAGGATTTTTAGAATTCACATTTGGAAATTAGAGAAGAAAAACCCATGACATTTTTAGAAATCATGTATCGTGAGGGTTCACTGTATGTCTGTACTTCAACCTCAAAATCTACACTTTACTGTAGTTTTTAATAGAAACAGTATACCATATACTAACAATATAAATGACTAGTACAGTAATCGGAACGCTTTGTTCACACTACCTATATTTTTGCCCAAACCTTTGCTTTATTTCTATGAGTCCATGCCAAACCGTGTCAGATCGGAGCTTCCTTCAGCAGGAAACAGAGTTCTATTTCCCAGTTACCTGGAGGAGAAACACATAGCTTACCGTCCTAATGAAGTCACTGCCTCCAGCAGACTGGGAGGAGTATATAATTCTCTTCCACCATTTGTGTCTTTGGGTATTACTCTTTACACAGCGCCATCCCTGAGCTTGAATAGCGTATGACCCTAATGATTTTGAATCTCAGCAAGTTGGAAGAGAAAAAGATCAAGTCATGCCTGCGTCTCTAAAATTACTGGTGATGCTATGATTTTATTTTTTTTTTTTAATTTTTTAATAAACTCTAGTTTATCAGCTGACCAGTCAAACTGGATAGTTTTTTTCCGGTTCACTGTCAAATGACAGCTTGTAGTCTGGAGTAGACAAAGACCAGGTCAGCCTGGCTTCGTCGATTTTGGACAGCAGCTAGAAACAGCAGAGAAGTTATTCATTAAAGTAGGAAACTAAGTGGCTGACCTGCTTAATTTCTTGCTACAGTGACTTTGCAGCTGTAACTTAACAGCCAGGTTATGGCATGCTCTGGACTCACTTAAAAAAAATGCTAATGACATTTATTTGTGCCTCAGAACCAAGGTCTTCAGCGGGATGCAAGAACTCGCTTGTATCTTGCTATTTTGTCTATGTTTAGGATGTTTTGACTCTTTTTATATTTTTAAAGTTTAATCCATGTGTCTTAGTTTTGAGACTGAAGCATGAGCTGCATATACCTGTAGACCGTCTCATCTGTCCTGATTTACATTCCTTTATGTATTAACTTTTTTGTGAGCTGTTTTGTAAATTTACCTGTATCAGTATGAACTGTTGGTCTTCTGTTGCTATTATTGTGTGTAGAATATTATACAGGGGAAGATCTATTTGAGTTTCATCCCCAAGATGGTAAGCGCCTATTAGTGTCTGTGGTTTCAGGTAATATTTCAGTTTCTCTGCATCCACAAGGTGGTGCTCCAGGGAAACTCCAGCCTTTGATTTTTTGTCTGCTGAACAACTTTTGTTTGGAGTTTACATATTTTGGTATGTGTTGTTCTTAATTTATGGCTTGTCTGGTCGGGGTTGGGAAGAGGGTTAGCAGCTAGTGCAAGAAGTCCACTTTAGTTTTAATCAAGGAGCGGGTACAATGCATGAGGAATTTATGGCACAGGTAAGATGTTGACAGTGCTGTCCAAACACATTACAACATATATGTGCAAAAGTAAGCGAGGTAAGGTAAACACAGGTCTGGTAAGCCTTTTTCTACTCTCCTTCAGTTTATTTTCCAGTACCTTTAGGCCTGTTTTCAGAAGTGAAAACCGATAGTCCTGAGTGGTAGAAACTTTTTCAGCCAAAAATCAAATGTTTAAAAAAGGTAAAGTTCTATAATCATTAATGTGAGGGCAAAATCTCATCCCTTTTAGTATACTTAGTACAAGGGAGCAGAAATCATGTGGAGGTGACTTTTCTCAATGGTGGGGAGGACCAGGTAGGTACTCTGTATGTCTAAGCGTCCCTCCATCTCTGTTCTCAATGGGCTGTGGGTGCTCAGAATCTCTTCTTTGTCCCACATTGCTTTGTGGCTGTAAAGTAAAGGAGTTGTCATGCTGAACATATATATAGGGAATTGAGAAACGCCCTTAGAAAAAAAAATGGGAGCGGTGGCATACGTGCTGAGTGATGAGAGGTGGTTTCAAATCAAACATGTAATGTGTGTAACTAAACAGGTATGTAGTAACAGGGCTCAGTGAGTGAGAGGACAAAAGAATTTTTCAAGCCTCCTTATAATGTGTATGCAAAAGGGATGCTGTATTGTTCTTTAACAGTCTCCATTGCTTCAAAGATCAAAAGGAGCTACCCTGGTAAACTAGCACAGGTCATGGCTGATATGCTTGGCAGTCAGAAGGAAATGATTGTGCTCTTGCTTTCATCTTTATTAACAGTATGAAAAGACTTTTATTTGCTTTTTAGCAACTTACCAATCATATTCGGGATACCCTGCCAGCCTTCAGAAGCAAACTCCAGAGCCAGCTGCTTTCTATAGAACATGAAGTAGAGGTATACAAGAACTTCAGACCAGAAGATCCAACCAGAAAAACTAAAGCCCTGTTGCAGTGAGTGTCTAGTCTTTTGTCTGCTTTTCCACTTTGTATAGGTTTTTTTTCTTTTTTCTTCTTTCTAATGGCTTTAAATGTAAAGATTAGGATATAGTTAAGGATTCTGTATGCAAACTCCAAAGAACTCTGTGCTTGATGTTGCAGAGAAATGGATCTAGCTCTTCTTTTATGTGACTTTTCATATTCCTACTCTGACTGGTTTCAAAGATTTTCAGCCTGCTCAGTTCTCTGGGACAGGTGGTAATATCACTGGATTATGAAAAAGCCTAAGTTCTGGACAGGATGCATTCGCTAATTAAAAGTCTGGAATTCAGAAGGGAAAATGGTCACCTGAACCTAGAGAGGCTTTCTTGAGCCTGCTGAAGCCTCTGATTTACTCCTTGTTTTTGTAACAACTATGTCTGAAAGAGTAGACATAAGCCTGTCATTTGTGACTCTACTTCTGATGTTTTGGTTGCGAAAACAGGGGGACATCACCTTTGACTCTCCCATGACAGTACAACACAGGTTTTTTCGTTGTTTTTTGTTTTGGTTTTGTTTTTTACTCTGTATATTTGGTGACTTAATTGCTACAAACACATATATGAAGTGTAGTGAGTTGTTAGGTGTTGTTGGTATCTCACTCGTGTTCTACTCTTGTAACATGTTCTATAGGAAAAAGAATTTAATTCCATTTCAGCCAAAGTCATCCTACTTGATACTTCTTTGCATAGGTTTTTCTAATTCCTTCATTATAAGTAGATGCTATAGGAGAAATTAACTTCTTTTGTCAGTAAAAATTATCACTTTCTCTTTTTCTTTTGGGGTGTGGAAGGTAACATAACTAGAACCCTTTCCTCTGATTCTTGAGAAGTTGTTCTATAATGCGTATAAGAAAAAATATCTGCCTCACCTCGCCCCATAGATGGTCTTAAGTTTCCGCAATTCTCTTCAAAATTTGAATTTGAGGCCCTACACTTGGGCTGTTTCTATAATTCTGTTAACCTGGCCATATAGGTATCTGAGGTTTATGTGCAGCTGATACGTAATGTTCCTTTTAGGCAGAATCTGTTGTTTCAAGTTTTATGACCAAATACCTGTACTTGAGTTAAAAAAAAAAAAAGCTATCCTTGAATCTTCCATAACTGGGGGAATTCCCGTGTGTGTTCTTCTAAATGGTCCTGCTGCAGAAGTCTAAGGACAACCAAATAAGCTGGAGCTTGTGGTACTGATAGCTGCCACATTGACATGTTAGTACTGCTTACAGGGCTAGCTTTTTGGCATGGAAAAGAAAGTTCCTTAGCAATCCCTTCCAAATTTTCCAGCACTGGATCAACTTAGTGGCTTGATTCACATCGTGCTGTTGGACTGTATCTTTCTGAAAGACATTAGAAAGATCAAAGGGTCATTGTGAAGAAGTAAGCTCTCCACAGATGGTACATTTTGCCGTAAGATGGAAATTTTTGCTTGTGGTGGTCTCCCTGGTTGAGCTCTGCAGTTTCTGTAACAGCATCTAAATATGGGTGTGCTTTTCTATTCAAATATAGGAAGTATTATAACTTAAATGTTAGGAATTTTGTTTGCTTATCCTATTAAAAAGACTGCTATCACTTTTTCTTCTCTTAAAAAAAAATATAAATTTTTAAATAATTGTAGCATGTACATTTTTTTGATCATTGATAAAACACGAGTGGCCTGGTACCTCGCTGTATTTGTAGCTGACTTTACTATACAGTTTCATAAACAGTATTTTTTAAAAACATTCATGAAGAAAAAAATAATACACTGAGCTACATCCTGCAAGACAGAAGGGGTGTAGGGGTGCATGGGGCTGCGTAGGTATGGATTTTAAGGATTGGCAGCTTGGATGAATGAATTGTTGTTATAGATACTTTTGTCAATTCCTAAACATGTTTTAATAGGGCACTAGTAGTCACATAATACTGGAGTAAGAGTTGGTAGCTGACATGCTTAAATGGTTCTGTTTGGTTTTTTTGTCTCTCCTCTTTGAAATTTAGGATGGTACAACAGTTTTCAGTGGACTTTGAAAAAAGAATTGAAGGATCAGGAGATCAGGTTGATACACTAGAACTTTCAGGAGGTGCCAAAATCAATCGTATTTTCCATGAACGTTTTCCTTTTGAACTGGTGAAGGTATTTATCCATCATGCTGGTGTGCTTTGTGTTTTATTTATGTGTTCTCACATTCATATTGATAGTAGTAAAGCCAAGAAAAAGTTGGATTGGAAGAACATGCTCTTAGTTGTGGAAGAAATTACGTGAAGTGATAATTGAGCCATGGGGCTTCATTTCTAGTTTTAGACACTGGATCATACTAAGAATTCTGAAATATAGTAATTAGAATATAATTATAGCCCCAATTATTACCATTTTCCATGCATTTTTGCTGTTTTATTACAAACGACATCTTCCTTCTGGTTAAATGGGGCAGGGAAGCTACTACAGTTGGTAAATTTAAGTTGTTGTGTTTAAGTAGTTAATACCTATTAAAATTAGAGTTATGGAAAATAGCCATTTTCTGTGTTTTCTACTTCCTATCTTCACAGCATTAAACCAAAGCCAGCTTTCAGTCCTACATTTTCAGAGTGGGAGGTGGAGCAGAAGCAAATTTGGTGTTTTGAGATAACATTTGTCCTCTTGATACTTCTCTTCTTGCTTACCCATCCTTTGGGTAACAGAATAAGTGAAGGTTCAATGTGGTGTAAACTAATGAAACCTGGCTCCCTATGAGTTTGTGTTACATATTCTTTGATTATTTTTTTTTTTTGGTCTTTGACTCCAGTGACTTCATCTTCCCCTCACCATGAACTCTACTGTATCTCTAGTCCCCATTCTTTTACATCTTTCCTAAGCTTCCCCTGTTTTATATTCAACTGCCTTGATATCCCCTAACATTCAGTTGGATAAGGACCAGACAGGGCTGTGGCTGATTCCAAGGTTTAAATGCGGTAGGTCAACTAGCAGTCCATCAGAACAGACAACAGTCAGGCTTAGGTAATGACCCATTGGTTTGTGACAACACTAACTTCTTTTCCAGCTAGCTGGCTTTCAAGAAACTGGAAAAAAAGCGTTACAGCTTCATAACTGAGACCACTCCTCTCTTAGATTTGATTGAAAAACAGTAGGATGGGAAGGGGAGGATAAATGGAACATAATCACAGAATTTGCATCACTTCAGGAAACCAGGCTTAAAAAAAACGTTGCTTCTTCCAAATGCTTTTTGTGGCTTACTCTATCAACTCATGTCTCTTTTGGGATGTTCTGTCAAATCATTTTAGCTGTTGCATTATCTGCAATGGAAGGGTTCACAATTTTTTTTTTTAAATCTGTACTGCTGCCTGTAGCCTTAGTGTTAAAATGTTTTAAAATATTTCTACTTTCTTAGCACAATTAGAAATTACTCTTTTGCCATTTGAACTTGCCTGTCTTCCAGTTATATTGGGACAGGTAATATTTTCTTGTTTATTTAAAAAATTACTGTAATATGATCTCATCTGCTTTTGTTCCTCTAGATGGAATTCAATGAGAAGGAACTGCGGAGAGAAATAAGTTATGCAATCAAGAACATACATGGTATCAGGCAAGTGCTCCTGTGTTGTCAAGCCCAGTCACATTACAGAGGGTGTTTTTATAGAGGTCTCTTTAACTTGTGGATGCGCTGGCTATTGAGTGGTAAACTATATTACTGACCCAGTGCTCCCAGCAGCCGACGTTTGTCTTCTGCTCCTTCACGTTTCTGTTTCTCAGGTAGCTATTTTGGGCCAAACAGCTGGTTTGCCCAAACAGGTTTAATTTACCTGGAAATCCTGGAAAATTATTTTACAAGAAAAAAAAGTAATTGATTTTCTCTGTAGTGTCTGCGGTTCCACTGAGCCTGTATTCCTGAAGCATTATAAGTTTTAGGGGTAAAACTTGTGTCTTGATATGGAAAAAACCCCCTTTCGGCTGATGCTGCAGCATACTCTACTACCTTGCTCCCCTTTCTCTCAACTGTTTCCTGAAATAACTCTTTTACAACTGAGTTGGCTGAGGTTTCACTTTGTGGATATGTCTGCAGTGTATTATTAGGTTTGGGAAGAGAAGGTATTTGGTTTGGAATGCCCTAATTATCTCACTTTGGAATGACCAATCTGCTTTGGGGGGACACTTTATCAGATGCATACCTGTTTTTTTGTTTTGTTTTGTTTTGTTTTTTGACAATAGAACAGGTTCCAAAAGGCTTGGGTGGTTCTTTTGTGGTTTTTTTGGGTAGTGGTGTTTTGGTGTGGTGTTTTGTGGGGTGTTTTGCTTTTTTTTTTTCCCCCTCCTCCTACCCACTTGTGAGTACAGAGTATCTTTTGAAAGCATTGTTTGCAAGCTTTGTTGTTCTTAGTGTTTTGGAAAATGTTATTTGTATTACTTGTACAGTGGTATTGTCAAGGTGACTTGGTGAGCTCTCAATCCTGAAACCTTGAAGTAATGGAATACTTTGCAACAGCAAATGAAGAAGTGAGAATGTTATGCACATTATCTGTAGTCCATTTCTACCTTATTTGAATAGTATAGCTTGTCAGAGGAAGTGATGTGAAATCGACTATCCCAGTTTTTCCAAATATGTGGGGAAATTGGTATTTTAGGCCAAGATAAAGGGCTGAGGTTGGAGGTTGCTATGTATCCCTTATCTAAGGTTGGGTGCATGCTGGAGAGACTCTATTGCGTTGTATCAGCACTCTTAAAGTTCTTGCAGTCATCTTCGAGTAGTAGGGCGTGTTTCTACTTCTATATTCCAACTCTCAATGACACATTGTGTTTTAAGGAGAAAGGAGAAAATATAATTTTGTGGAAGGCAGTTTGTGTTAATGGTTGTTATTACTCAGCTGTAAGTCTCTGAAAATGAAAATTATGAGCAATTCAGTAAAAAAAAATATCTTCCTTGCAAGTTGTTTGTATTACCATCTTACATATTCTTTTATCTCCACAGAACAGGTTTGTTTACTCCAGATATGGCATTTGAAGCCATTGTTAAAAAACAGATAGTCAAGCTGAAAGGACCTTGCTTAAAAAGCGTGGATCTGGTGATGCAAGAGTTAATCAACACTGTCAAGAAGTGCACTAAAAAGGTAAACTGCAAATAGATCTGGTAATGTGAGTATAACATAATAATAATACAAAGCCCATCTTACATTTTAGAGTATTATAAGAGATTTCTGATCTAGTCACTTGATGTGCAGAATAAGACTCTATAGAGTAATTACAGTTTCTGCAGAACTCAAAACAATGTGATGCTGAAAATCTTCATTTTTTTCACTCCTGTGTTTTGAACATGTATCCACCTCACGACTGGAATTTTGTGGAGTAAAGAGTTGCCCCCAATTTATTCTTTAAAACCATGTTTTCATTGCTACTGCAAACAGAACATAGTCAGCAGTTCTATGGATGTGTAAATCAGCAAAAAAGTTTGTATTTCAAAGTTTTCTTTTCCAGTGCTAATGCAAGGAAGAAACAGTGCAACTTGTCTAAAGCAAAGGCCTTAAATGTGTTCAGAGATGTCTATCAAGGAGAGAAAAATGCTCTTTCTATATTGAAACTCTTCTGGGTAGCACCACAGTTCTTTGAGATATAAAGGATCTACAGCTTCACCTGTGCTTTTATCATACACAACAGCTGTCAAAATGTTAGAAGTGGAAAGCTAAGATGATTTAATCTCCCTTGTATTTCTACATCCTTGCATTGGTGTTGATGAATGAGCTTGCTGCACAGAAGTGCTGAACGTCTAAGTGGAAAGAACTGCTGAACATTGACCTTCCTGATGTGAAGGCTGTGTGCGTCAATAAAAATTTTAACTCAAGATCCTGCAAGTGTAATAAGTTAAGAAGTAAGTTCATCAAAACTAAACATAGCGTTACTATGAGTTACTCTGGGAATGGTTTTCCTGAAGTGTGTACTTGTGTTGGTGTGTACACTTAGAATGAAACCTCAAACTTCACAGCCCCCAGCTGTGGCTAAGGAAGCATGTCAGATACATTAATAAGAAGCTTTTTTCCCCTCCCACTCTTCCCCCCTCATAGGAAAGTTGTCATCTGTCAATACTGTGACTCACTTGTCTAAAGTATTGACAACTAATGGTTGCTGATTTTCAGTTATCTTTTCTCCAATTACTCTGTGATATTCTAGAAGATCTCACTGACTCTTGCAGACTCCGTAGCTAACTGGCCTCACCTTCTGTTCATCTGTCTTACCCACCATCTCAGCGTGCCGGGTACCCTACTAGTAGCAAGTACAGGAGTGGTTCTGGCGTGTAAGCACGCATATGCTGAAGTTGTTGAGAAACAGCCTGTCATGTCCTTTGCATTCGAGTAATGTGTTTGTTTTTTTTTTTCTACCAGTGAGCAGGTAGAGCAGCTATTTCTCAATATAGGAAAGGATAACAATCTTTTGACAAAGAACACAGAGAAGCAGATTCACCGCAGTATTTTGAGCGGAGTTTCCAGGGTTTTGCCACTTTTGTCAAAGTTTGGAAGATATGTCACATGAATTAATTGTGCAGATTCTTTTCGAAGTGCTATTGGCCAAATTTACTGTTGTGTTTTGCTGTTCACGTTTTTGTTACTGAAATTTAAGGATGTTGCCACAAGGTGGAGCCTTCATAGAACAAGAAAGTTGGAAATTATTTCAAGTGCCACTCTGGAGTTAGGCACAGGAGAAGAGAGAGGCATGGAGAAACCTCACCCCAAGGCCGATAAGCTGTGGATCACATGTCCAAAGTGTCTTTTCCTCCATATTCCATGCAGTAAAGCACAGACACAATTCAAGGGTTAAGTCTTTCCAGTTTCTCTGGAAAATGACCATTAGTAGCCAGTAAGGCTTGCTTTGTAGTGTAGTTAACTGTTAGCCCAAGCATTTATAATAATTGCTTTCCTCAAAAGAGAAAAGCTGGAGGCTTCTCTGTTTGTATTCTACTGAAGCTACCCTGCAGGTATAAATTTCTATTAATTTTGCTTTTCAGTTGGCAACATATCCGAGGTTGTGTGAGGAAACAGAAAGAATTGTTGCTGGCTACATTCGTGAAAGAGAAGAGAAGACGAAGGATCAGGTGAGAATAAATAGGAGATCTAATGGTTTGGGCAGATCTGCAGAGGAGGAAAGTTCTTATGCACAAAGTACAGGAAGACAATGAAAGATTTTTTTTTTCTTTTTTTTTTTTTTGTTTTTTCAACAGGCTGTACACTTTTAGAAGGGAGAGAAATTGCTCCTCTACCATTGAGCTTTGACAGGTGAAACTAGAATTGTTACAGAAAATGCTAGTCTGGTCTTTTAAGATTAGGACTGGCGTCTTAAAGTAGCATCAGCTTGTTCCTGTTGGCACAGTGTGCCGCCATCTTAGCTGTGCCACAACAGCTGTTTGTGGGAAATCGATTTGTAGAATCATAGAATGCTTTGGGTTGGAAGGGGCCTTTAGAGGTCATCTAGCCCAGCCCCTCTGCAGTGAGCAGGGATATCTTCAACTAGACCGGGTTGCTCAGAGCCCGATCCAACCTGGCCTTGAGTGTTTTCAGGGATGGGGCCTCCACTACTTCTCTGGGTAATCTGTGCCAGTGTTTCACCACCCTTATCGTAAAAAATGTTTCTTCCTTCTATCTCGTCTAGATTCATGATTAAACAAGCACACACAGAAGTACCCAGCCTTTTTTCTACTTTGCTTCCTTTTTTTTTTTTTAACATACCAATCACATGTTCTAATTACAGTGAGGCCCACAAGCAATTGTACTGGGACTCTTGCGGGAGTGACAAGCTGTGTAGTTGATGTCTGAGCTCCGGCAAGCGTTGGTGCTGAAGTTCTGTGTTGCTGAACAATAACGTTAGCTGCAGGCTGAGCCGAGCAACTTGGCCCCATCTGTCTCTGGCTGTGTTTACAGGCTTGCTGAGGTGCATAGTGTAGAACCACTGGAACTGGCTCCCGAGGGCTTTGAAAGGCAGTATCTCAAATCTGAAAATTAATAAAGCAATTTCTCCTTTGGATTCTAAAATCGGTAAGAAAAAGATTCCTCCTATGGCCATTCTAAAAGGCAGGGACTGCTATCAAGTTGATGACTTTAGGTTGTGGTATTTTAAATTCAGAGTTTCAAGCGTTTGTTAACCAGCACCATTCCAGCTTCATGGATGTACAGCTTTTCTGACCACTTCTTTCCCTGCAGTTAAAAAAACAAACAAACAAACAAAAACACCAAAAAAAAACCCAACAACCAAACAAAAAAAAATTTCAGAGAAACTTCTTTAGAACATTCATCACCCAGCTAAGCACTCCGAATCCAGGAAACTTCGAAGTTTAGATTACGTGTGAGAAAATCCACTGGACGTGGGAAAACGAATTATTGTCTGGAGAGTGCAGAGTGTGACAACAGAAATATTTGGAAGAAGGTCTAGGCAGAACTCCTACGATGTTCTGGACTCTTGACTCTCTAGTCCTGTTCCTGTGTGAGCTAGGGAGCAGTGCAGCATGTCTTGCTTCTTTTCCTTTAATCTGTCCCGTGAATGTAGTTTTAAAAATAATTTTTTAAAAAATCATATTTGGGCTTGTACTTGCAGGGAGTTCTAGTTAGCAAACTCAGTTATTTCAAAATCTGGAAGAAGATACAAGTTACTAAGAATAAGTGAGTCTTTTTTTCTTATTATTCTATTCTTCGTTGTGTGCATATACCTGGCAATTTCCTGGAACAAATTACCAGCTTTCTGTAAATGCCAAGAGCTGGTCAAAAAGGGTTATTGTCACATATTCACTTCATTATTTATGATGTTAGTCATTATTGTTACTTTATCAAAACATTAGTGAGAATATTTTCAGAGGTAAGAGCTAGACCTGGGTTCCCACTATCTTTTGCTCTGAGTAAGGCACTTCGCTTCTGGAAATTGTAAAGAATTTGGGAGTGATGCTGTGTTTGAGGAGCTGTACAGAAATAAATGTTGTACACTTTGAAGAGATTAAATGTTACCATTTGGTAGCAATATGTTTCTTCCTTGCTCCCTGCTGATAAACGGGAGCCTGAAAAGATAGGGGGAAAGTGCACTCTCATGCATGTGCAAGAAGCTGTTGAAGGGTAGGAGTGAGCTTTCTCTATCTTCGCAAGTTGTTTGCTGAATTAGATTATTAAGTTTGAATCAAATTCTGTCTCTGGGCTATTGAAGGCCTGGCAAGTGACAAGTACAGAAATCATTAATTCTGTTATTTCATTGACTAGCCTATCTCTCAAGCCAGATGTGTGCACCAGAATGGCTGTCTAGTACCTGGACTGTACATTTCTGGGACAGGGCTAGCTTAAAGATCACTTCTTTGTGTAGTACCTAAAGAAAATTTAGGTACACTGATTTTAGGTTTAAAGTTTGGTTTCCTTGCTAGCTTGACTGGAATGCTACAAATAGACAGAATTTTGTGTAACTTGCAAAATGTAGAGCTAGAATATATATTATATATTATTAATCACTCTCTGGCCATGTATGATTGATCTTAATAAAGCGTACAAGGGCAAAGATGATAGAAAAATGAAGTCTGTCAGGAAAAAAGTAGGAAGAGCTCTTCTGTAGTCTAGCTTATTAAACAAGCGCATGAACAGAAGTGGTAGGATTTAGAAAATATTGTTGCTTTTGGCTTGAGCAATTATGAAAGGAATATTCAATAATGCAGAAAACTCAAAAGTTCTCTTCTTTTCTCCCATCCTTTTACTCAATCTCTTTCCTCTACCGTACCCACCCATTTTTTGCTCTACTGTCTCCCCTGATAGGTGCTGCTGCTGATTGACATCCAGGTTTCTTACATCAACACCAACCACGAAGACTTCATTGGCTTTGCAAAGTATGTACATAGAGACTTTGTTATAAAGACACTTTGTTATAAAGACACTGTCAGCTGTTGGTTTTTTTTTTTTAACTAAGTTTGAAACACAAGTCCTGAAATGTGACAGCGAAGCTGCAAGCTGCAAAGTCCCAAATATGCAGGAGTGTGTTTCTCAATATACACAGCATTGAATTCTGTTCCACTTGTAGGGGATTCTTCACCCCAGTTTACAAGCCTCGTTTCACTGAAGCTGAAGCTTATGTCTTGGTCTGGAATCACATGCATCTCAGGAAGCAGCTTTGGCAAGCTGATGCCCTCACTGTATCCATTTTAGGACCACAGAAATGTATGATATTGATGGTCTTTCCACATTGTTGTGAATGCATATTTTGGGAGCTGTGATTCTGTGTGAAACAGTTTTGCTCAGAGTAATGAATGTCACTGAATTATAAGTGTGCCTGCTGTTTGGGTGTAGAGAATAATAGTAGCAGAATGCCCTGCAGGGCCTGGTTTGACGTTCTCCTCGCTCAATTGAAAAGGCTGTGAGAGTAGTCTCTAGAATGTTCTCCCTTGGTTTCCAGCAATTTGTACCTCAGGGACTTAGTAAAAATGTTGAAGATGTCTTCACTCGTTGAAGAATAATTGTTTCTTCAGTCATATTCATGCCATATTTGCCATAACAGTGTTTGGAATCACAGCAGGTTTCATCCATGTGGGATGTTGGCAATAGTTTGGCATCACAGTACGTATTATACTACGGCCTACTCTAGTTAGCAGTGTGAAGGGAGGTCTACATCTTTGGCATTATGCCTTGAAGGTTTAAGATATGGAGTTCAGTAAGCTGGGAGGGGAGAAAGAAAAGCCAGGCACTGTTTATGTGTTTGGTTTGAACAACTTTCTCTAGAATTGTTTGCAGCTCCTAGATATCTTTATCAGTCTTGACAAATGACAGGATGTTGTAGGAATGGTAGCTGGCCTTCCAGAGGTCAAGATAACAACCTGCCTGCTATTTACTTCTTTTCACCCTTTTCTGACAGGAAAAAGCCGGCTAAAAACACTCCATATATAATCTTGGTGTGTGTTGTGACCTTGGGAAGTCACATAGTCCCAACCTCCTGCTCAGAGGAGGGTCAATGCTGAGTTCAGACAAGGTTACTCAGGGCTTTGTCCAATCAGAGCTGGAAAACTTCCAAAACTGGAGATTCTACAACCTCCCTATGCAGCCTGTTCCAATGCTTGCCTCTCCTCCTGTGAAAAGACTTTTTCTTGTGTCAAATTAGAACCTTCCATGTTTTATGGTCTTGGATTCTGGAGTGCCAGGTGTATCTGGAGCTATTTCGATATTTCTGTCCCCTGGAAGAATCCCCCTCGTGGATGTTGCTGCTGGGGTCTGTAATTCAGTCCGTGGTCCTCACTGCTGTGTCTTTTCCAAGGAGTTGCAATGCCAGAGTTCAGTTTCTTGGGAAAGCTGCTTCCTCTTTTGCCAATTGAGATCTAGAAATGCCCAGCATCTGTGTGCAGGGTATAAGCAGGCAACTTCAGTTCACTGATAAACTTAAGCAGATGTTTCTATAGGTTGAAACTGGTGGGAAGGGAAGTATCTTTGTTGACTTGTGCTCAACTGGAAGAGAAAACTTGGATAACTAAGAAAAATTTAAATGTACAATACATTAATATGAGTTAAACAGCAGAAAATACACATTTTTAAACTATAAACATATTATTGTTATAATAATCGTTTTAGAACTGGAAAATTAAATATTTTTGGGGGTAGCATATGGACTTCTGCGGTATCTAAACATCTTGGACTATAGATTCCCCAGATTCCCTGGTTTTTGCTTGCTTTTGCTGAGTCTTCTAGCCAGTTGTCTCATGTGACTGCAGTGTTTTAGAAGGGTAAGTCCTGTGAACCTTGCTCATAAGAATGAGAGCACAAGACATTTCAAACTACCTTGCAGCAGTGCAGGGCCTAAGGCAATTACGGTGCGATATGAATTGACTTGAGAAGGATTTAAGAATGCCAATTTTTAGAACAACTTTGCATAGTTATGAAATTGTGAAATCTTAGAATATTAATGTTAGTCTCATTTAGCAGAACAAGTGGTAAAATGTTGGGATTGGGTTTGTTTCCAGTTGGTGTAACTCAGGCATAGCTACATGCTTCAATCTACAATAAAGAGTAATTTGTATTTAGAACAGTAGGTAGAGGATCAGCTGCTGGGCTATTTCTAAAAGGCGTGGGTTTCTTAGTATGATGTTAGTGGTCTATTTAGCTTTCCTAAGGCAATAAAATAAAATTTAAAAAAACCCCAACCAAACAAATGGTGATTAGGTTTCCTAAAGCCGTCTCATGTGTTTCTCAAGCAACAGATGGAAATTAGTGAGGGGTTAGTGCTGTGTTTGCTGTGTGCATGTTATTTAATCATTATTTATGCACCAAAGCTTATGCAACTCAGGCGATGCACCAGAGACATTCCATGTTATTTGGTCAAGTGATCTGGATGATTGAGAGCTAAGCGCAGTGAATAGGCACATGGAATAGACATCCTGGTGGATCTTCTCACAGACAGCATGGGGCTGCTGGTTTGATACGAGTGCGGTCTGATGTATCAGAGTTGGGCCAGGGCTGAGTTTGGTGCTTCAGCGATGCTTTGGAACAGCAGCTGTGCACAAAACAGTTGCAGGATTGGCCCACAGGCTGTAATCCAAGCACATCTTTCTTACTCTGAGCAGTATTTGTAGCTGATCTAATACATGTGCTTGTTTCTTCAGTTATCAGTGCCTGCCTCAGTGGTATATTCTAATCCAAACAAAGCTTTCTGTCACCAGTGGCCGCTCTGGTGGTCAAGTAGCCTGCTGGTTGAACACTTTTTTCCTCTTTCCAGCAGTATTTTAATTTTGTGGCCTAACACTTACAAACTACCACGTAATGCAAATGCTTGTAGAATTAATGGCAACTTGTATGTTTTTGAGACAGGAGAGTGTTTTCTTTCAGGGACTGGGATTACCAGAGTTCAAGAATTCAGCAAAATATTTTAAATATGTTTTAATTTCAAATATGCTCAATTCTTACAAGTTTCCAGCTTTTTGAACCAGCTTTGTGATTGCTTCACCCATTGGTTATATTTACACCCTCAACGTTCATATAAATATTAGAATAATATCCAAAACAAACTGTCAAGACAAAGCTATTAAAGAGCCTCCAGCAGGGGAGGATTTTGTTGTACTGCGCTAAATAACAAAAATGGTTTGCTTTTTGTCTCTCTTGAATATTTATAGAGGCTAATGTTTCCAGAGTGACCCACGTGAGCCATAATTTCTCTTTGCTTTTAGTAACCTTTAGCAATCCAAGTAGGATGTTGTTATGAAGGAGAAGATTAGTGCGAGCTGTCTGCTGTGCATGTCCCTTCTGTCCTGAGCAGGCGTTCCTATACTGTAAGAAAAAGTCATTGAAATATGCACATCTATGCAATGATTTTGCTGTGTTTCTTTGTTACTCTAGCTTTCTGTGCTGGAATCAGAAGTAACTATTACTGCTAAAATCTATTCCTCGGGAACTGGCTTAGTTCGAGTTTCTTCAGTATAACTCTTTTCCTCTGCTTTCCTTAGTGCCCAACAAAGAAGCAGTCAGGTTAACAAAAGTGCAGTGGGAAATCAGGTAGGCACCTAACAGAGAATGAATAATGGCATGTGCAAGTTAATGCAAGCTGTGTTTATTTGTTATAAGTGTATCATTTACCTTTGCTGCTTCAGACATATATAAAATGCATCTTCATTGCCTTGTCCTACTGAATTTTTTAGAGCCACCTGGCTTTAGTTATTATCATCTGTTGTTTAATATCTCTGCTACTGCTTGCACTGCTGGTTAGTGTCTCCCCTCCCATGCCATTTAGTGCATTGAATCTTTCATGTTACACATCAATGTATTTTGTCATTAACTGTAAACTTGTGAATTTCAGAATCCAAAACACTGGTGAGTACTTGCTTGTGTGTGCTTTTGTCATAGTTGTTTTACTAGTTCTTACCTGTTCACAGCTTAATAGCAGTGAAGGGGCAATTCAGCAAGCAAAAGTGGAATGGCCTTTACCTCTTTTTAAAACTTTTCCGTTGACTTCATAAAGATGTTTACTATGTACCATAGTCCTCTCTCAAAGTAAAAAAAGAATAACTGGCTGGTGGTCTCAGTTTAACTGGCATTTTCACTGAGATTCGTTAATGAAATTACTTGTTTGTTTCTTTTTATCACATAAGAATATGGGCTTGATTCTGCAAGATGCTAAGTGCTCCGGAACTTTGCTTCCTTCTTTGCTTTTGTGTGGGCCAGGGGTGCTCAGTACTTCACAGGATCAGTCCTGTTTTTCATATGACATAAAAGTAATGAAATTTCTACAACCTGGAGGATTTCTGCTCACTTTGAGGGTTTTGCAAAGTCTTAAACAGAAAAGAAAATGTTATGGACTTAGTCCATACTTTAAAAAGAAATAAAAAATTCTAGTAAAAATAAGACAATGAAATTTTTTGTCAATAACTACCTGAATTGAACGTCTTCCTGATGTTTTCATGTGCAAATTGGTCAAATGGTGCTCAGGAGTGCAAGGTCAAGTTTTTCAAATGTGACTGCTGAGTTTAGAACGCTCAGGTGATAAACCTGAGATTTCAGAAAGTCTCCTATACTGCTGTTGTAGATGAGAGTTCCAGCCTTTTTTGAAAACTTAGTCATCTTTCTGGGAATAGAAATCCAGCCTCTTCCTCCTACCAAGAAATTTCTAGCTATTTTTGAGATACTAGTTAAAACAATCCATTCACTTCTTGGATGCAATGATTCCCCCACAGCCTGACCAGCGTGAATGGCATTTTTGATGTAATGTATGGTTTGGACTAAAATGAAAAAAAACTTGAAAGGTCTAAACACTTGAAATGGCTTCAAAGACTAGTCTCTCCCCTCCAAGGAGAGATTTCCTTCTTATGTAGCTGTGCCGGAACATGTGTCAAACACAGCAACCATCATCACTTTGGAGTGTCCCATAAAAGGAACACTGACCAATTATCTGACTTTTCAAAAATACACCAGTAAAATGAATGGGTTTTTTAATTAGGTGAATATTCTGCCTCTGAAGAAGTGGAGAAAAAGCTTGGCATTTTAAATTAAATGTTGAAACTGGATTACTTTTGGTATAAAGGACTTTGCTGAACCTTTTATTTTAAAGATAGTAAACAGATGTTTGTAAATTAATTGTTTGGAGTTGAAAAGAATGAGAAAATGTTTCTGAAATAAAACTTCATTTTTGCAATTTGCTATTTCAGGGAACCAATCTACCGCCTTCAAGGCAAATTGTACGAGCTAAGTTCTGTAAGCTTTATTGTTGCTTTTTCATTTAGCTTATCAGAGGGCAAAGTTTGTCTCTAACTCATTGGTTTGTTGAATACTTGCTACTAAACTACTTAACATTAAACTGTCTTGTCTGTAACACTTCCTCAACAAAGTATAATTGCGGTTCATCACTTAACTGCTACTGACATGCTGTTACAAGTATGAACTAGTATAACTTAATGTTATAGAAAACTTTGAATGAAATTAAAATTTTATAAGTTACTGAGTTTCTCAAACTAAAATGACTAATTGATGTTTATTTTATTATATAACTGGAAAGCAGTATTTATCTGTTGTAAGTACCTCTATTCATAGGAAACCTCTGCTTGAAAGGTGGGCAAATAAGTTTCTAGTAACCAAAAGGAAACATTAGCTATTGCTTAAATGAACGTGCTGTTATGGGTACAGGTACTGTTACTGGTATTTTGTTTATACAAAGGAATTACTTCTGATAGGAAAAAGTGAGTTTTCTTAATAAGACTTAAAAATATTTAAAGCATTTTTAGCATTCTTTTCGTAGCACCAGGAGGATGAATACATCATGGACAGGTTCCTTTCTAACCCTTCCACCTCATGAGTAAATAAATATGTGAATGCCTTTAATATTACTAATTAGAATTAATTGTCTAAACAGCAGTTAATTTGATAACAAGTTACTCCTGGTATAGTGATGGCTAGGCGTAAGTAGTAAATCTCTGTATTGTGTGCATTCTTCGGTAATATCTATGATGAAAACATACATTTTTCCAGTTGGTTGCCACATAATTAAATTATATTTGTTATCATTTCGAACAAACTTAAACTAATGTTGAATAAAGGAAGAAGGACTAGGTAGCACTAATTCTAACAGCAGTTGAATTGAACCTCTCGGGAGATCAAGATCATTAAGTTTTCCCAAAACAGTGGGATGCTCGTTTGCAATCCATTGCTTTTCTTTTGTCGCTTGCTTTGAACTTGAAGAGTGCAGATAACTATTAACTATTTCTGTGAATCTCGGAAATAAGATGAGCGCAGCATTATTGTGTTTTTGGAAGAAGCGTGGTGCCAATTCCTCTTAACATGTTTTTGCTCATTTTTCCTCTCTACTAATTTATTCTCTCACACTGAATCTTTGGCCTTTTTTGTTTGTCTTTCCTTTGCTACCGCCTGAGGTTTTGACCTGACTGCACAAAGTTTCTTTTTAAGCCACAGGTTAGTCTATATTCTAATTTGCTTGAAATAATCGGTGTAGTGCTTGGGTTTTACACAGCACTCTAGCAAGATCTGGCTCCTGAAAGCTGACACACTCTTAACTGCGTTATTTTGTGTGATGAGATTTGTTTTGGTGACTAAAAGTTAGTGTTTAAAGCTTCCCTTCCTGTCAAACCTTTGAAGATGAAGGTATCATTGCTCCATGTGCCCAACTGATTCTCTGTGTGTGAGAATGCAAGATAGTCAGATTATAGAGGATTATATATAGTTTACATGAAATCCTGTTTAGTGCTTTACTTCTGCAGCAAAATCTGCTGCTGTGCTTGAAGTAGCCCCTCTAACTGGGGCAGGGGCTTAACCTGAACTATGGCATTCCAGTCATGGGCCAAGTGATTTGGAGGTTTGGGTTCCAAGGCTTTGTTTGACCCACCTCTTTTACAACCTTACACTAGCAATCTGATACACTTGTTCTGGACACAAGTAGCATTCAAACCCCATCAGTTGGTCTGAACTGTTGTGCTAGGAAGTAACTTTTTCCCTAGTAACCCCTTTGGTCTTTTTTTGCTTTTTAATCTTGCTTTGCAGCATACTTTGCTGCTTCTTTTCTTCAGGTCCACTTAAATCCTGTTACCTTGCATGACCCAGGAAGAAAATGTGTTTACAGAATTTTTTTTCAGCAAGTAGATGGAAGTGGAAATTTGTGCCAGGGTCATTGAGGTGGTCATGAAAAATCATGACAAAGCTGTTTTGTTAAGAAGTGTTGGTGTTTCTGTAAAAGATGTGGACAACCACATGATGCTAAATTTTGAAATATCCTTGAATGAGACATGCTGCTGTTGAATTTTCACCTTATCAAGACTGTTGCTGTTGTAAATGGCCTTTAACTGGACTTATTTTTTAGGTTAACATTCTTTCATGGTTGACTTAATCACCTCAGTCTTTGTTCAACTACATTTGGAAGCATATTTCAGTTTTTCACTACTGAGTGGTTTGCTTCAGTAAAGACTAAATTTTTCTTCAAAGTAGACATGGGTTTACGACTTAAGCCACTGTCATTATTTTTAAGTTATGTGATATGTTGTGCAGTGATTTCGGAGGAAGCAGTGTCAGAAGGCCTTATTTGTGTTCAGTGTCAGAACAGATCTGATCAGTTTATCCTCTGACATTGGGCAAATTACAGTGAAATACTGCATTAAATTTCCCCTCTCATCTGTTGTTCCTTTTTAGCCTCTGTAGTGTAAGAATCTTTGTATTTGAACCCGAAGAACCAATAGCTTGTAAGGATGCCTCACAGAGTAGTTTTCGCAGTTTTTATTCTCTCAATGTGCTTACTATTTGGTAACACATGCTGTTATCACAATAATTAGAAGATAGAGCAGTGCTGGGAGTTGTTGTGCATTCAAAATTATTTCAATGGCGTTATGTGACATAACTTTAATAGAGTGCTATGTTAACTCAACAAATGCTGCTGCTTGTTTTGTTGCAGAAGTAGCCAGACTCATGATTTCCATACTTGTATTTCTGTCTGCCCAGCCAATTTCATTTATCTCTCACTTACCTTGAAATCATCTTGCAAATACTGCTTTTAAAGAAATAGATCACTTTCTGATTCTCCAGTGTATTTCTTCTACAAATACCTTATTTGATTTAATGGAATGAATAAGTCCTGCAGCAATATATAAAATGTACCTCTTGTGTCAAATCCTGCTTTCCTGTTTATCCATGAAGTGGTGGAGAATAAGAACAGCAGATATGATTTGGGGTTTGTGCAGCTGAACTATCAGAAAATGACTTCCTTCTGGCTTGTTCATGTGCATGCGTACCCTCTAAGTTTCATTTTTTGGGCACCCAGATTAGATATCAGGACTCTGAAGGAAGGAACTGTGTCATCTCTTGTTCATCCTGTACGTGGAGTCCAACTACCGGTCAGAATATTGTCTTCACTAGCTTCTGGCAGTGCCCATATTTTTCACCTTCCTGAAGTCCATAACTCATGTCACTAATATCCGGTTTGCATAGAGTTACATTTAGAAATATGACAGAAAATACTGAAGGGGATCTCTTAAATCCAAACCAACCAGAAAATGAACTAGTAAAAACAATAATGAAACCCCCTACTTTCATTTTTCAAGCTGAAGTACTATACAACATAGTTAACACAATAGTTTTAAAACCACCAACACCCCCCCATCAGAGTTTTTTTAACTTCAAAAGTAGCTATGAAAATCTTTGATGCTTGTTGTCCATGGAAGGACACTTATTTCTAAAATATAGCTTGAGTTATTTTTTGAGAAGCTGGCTGGAGTCTAAGGTGTAATTCAGCGTCTTTGGAAAGTAAAAACTATGTTGCTTAATCTCACTTTGTTTTGTACTTGCACCTTGATCTGGCATCTCCCTCTGCCCCAGCCCCAACACTGGTACTAAGTGTTTTGGAAGTGTAGCTTTTTCTAGTTAACAAAATGTACCTGGGAAAGTGGAACAATTCAATCAAAAGAACACGAGGCTTAACGCGCTAAGCTCCTCTTCTCTCTCTTGATGTCCCCTGGAACTGTTTCCAAGTATTCTGGATAATTATGATCTGTTGTAGGGTCCATGATATTTGAAAGAACACAGTACCCTGTTTTCCCAGAGGGATATAAATAAACAGGCCTGGAAATTTGCACATAAAATAGATCTGTCCAAGATATCGCTATAGCTTGGTGCCTTGCTCTTCATGCAGTGTTGTGGGGGAACGACAGCTGGATCTAATCCTCAGCACACAGGATTTTTGAGGAAACAACTGGCAAATTCCTTCCTTTACAAGACAGTGACCAATGTTTGTATTAGCAAGTCAGCTTGTTTTTGTCCACACCCGGTGATGGTTATGCATCTATAGGGCAATGTGTTAGACTGGAGCAAGACAGTCTTTTGGAGCTACGCAACTAATACAGTTCCTACACTAGATGCATTAAAAGCTTCATTACTTCTTAAAAGGTTTGTATAGTTTAGATTTTTAAACCTTAGCTTGGTCTGTTCCAAGACCTTTGCCCCAAATGCGTTCTTGTCAAATTGAGAAAATCTGACTCTCTTAACACGCTACAAAGCCTATGGTAATGATGAGGGAAAGCACTGAATGGAATAAGCAGAGTGTGCTACCTCACTTCCCTTTTATGTGCTCATCACTTTTAAGTTCTTGAACATGCTCTTCAGGTATTTCTCACTAGTTTACTTTGAAAAACCAGCCCTTTATCCCCACTGCGAGATCTGTCTTCAAATGTTTTACCCTTTCCAAGATGTGTCCCCATGCCAGTTTTCAGCAGTGTGCTGGCCCTGCTGCCTGTGCTCCCTGTGTGTGCATACGTGCTTTAGAGGGAGCAACACGGCATTTTCAATTGCAGACAGCATGGTTCAACAGCATCTTCTCCCATAGCCTCTTATTTCAGTTTCTTTATGATATGAGAATAACCACCTTTGCACATTTGCTGCGAAGTATTTAGTCTGCTTTACAAATATAGCTCACTTTGTTGTGAAGCCAAGTTCAAGTGGTTGAAGAACCTGAATTTCCTGGATTTTTCCTAAAATTTCTTCCACTTGCATTTGTGTAGCTCAGTGAAGAAAGAAAATGAGATTATCTTGGTTCCACAACTTGTTCTATGGCAGCTGCCTGAAGGGCAGTACACTGGCTATATGTGCATGTTCCTTGTTTCCTATTAAAAGTTTATTTCAATAAACATTGTAAAGTAAAATGAGGATTTGATGGATAATCAAGTTCGTATCAATGTTTCCCTTAACTTACACTCGGACAAGCATTCCATGTCTATTTGTAAACAGTAATGCCCCCTCTCCACTTTTTTTTTTCCAATGAACATGAATATCAAAAATAATGACAAACTTAAGCAGAAACCTTTGTGGTACAGGCTATTTCATCCAGTCTGCTCGTGCTGTACCTTTGGGTCTCGCTATGGGAGTCGCGTCCAGTTCTCTCATAGCTTACTGGGTCTTCAGAACCAGATCAGTGCTTTCTTAGCAGTTTTCTTACAGGCTGAAAACCCATAGACCATTTTTGGATCTTCAGTGGTTTTCTTACACTGCTGGCCTGGATGGTAGCGACACAGAAGACATAATCATCTCATCTGAGATGAAATCGATATCCTTGGATTATGTGCATTACCAATAGTTTTACCAGCTTTTCAGGTGCAACTTCTGATCTCTTTCTTTGGTTTAGTTATCAAATATATCTTAGTCCCTTGCTCTGTGCAATACCAAAGCTGTTTTTTGCAGGGAGTTTGCATGAACATGCATGCTGAATGGGAGTGAATTCTGATTCTGAAACTTCTACAGATGACAAGGAATAGATATAGAGCAATGTGCTTCCCTGGCACTCTGTTGCTGCTGGAGTTACTGGTCTTGTAAAGCCCTGTGAGAAGAATGTCACAGTCTTGTTTATTTCCCTGAAAGCAAGAGGAAACTCACGTTTGATCACACAGGTCCATGCTTGTGGGACTTGTCGAGGGAGTTCTGAGGGCTTCTCTGAGCACTTCTTTGCATCTCAATACTTCATAGGCAAGTAAAAGGTGTTGCCGTGGGGAGGAACAGAATGGTTGAGGTTCCCTGCCCCTTTGTGATTGGGAGGAGTTCTGTTGTCTTGTTTGGGTTATGATAGGAAGGAATGTTTGCTTTCTCTTGTATATATTGGAAAACAATAAATGTTCCAATAAAAGGGGAAGTTTCTGCGTGATCCATAAACCAGTTCTCATGACCATTCTCTCCTTCACCTCTGGAGTTGTCTCATTCCTCTTAAGTTTTTTTTTGTCCCTCTTTCTCTTCGCATGATGTAGCTTCCTGGCCTTAGTATTTATAGGTATGCTGTTCCCATCTGTTCTTTCATCTTTGCATTGTATCTATTTTAAAAAGCTCTGCTTTACCCATTTTCCCCCTGATTTTTATTGCCACCTTAGTGTGTTGTTTTTTTTTTTGTCTACCTTATGAAAAGGAAAAAGCTCTCATACACCTCTCCTATCTTAATTTCAAGTTAACTGTAGAACACCTCTCTGCTTTGTCACTTCATTCAGCCTCTTCTGAAGATTCCCAGTGCATGCCAGAAGCTGCTCTCTTTGCCAGAATCTAGGTGCTTTTCCTAGTATCCAACTTTAAAAATGACCTTAACAATTAGACTAGAACAGAGTAGTCATGTATGAAGTTGTATGGACTTTCAGAGTATGTTGTTATATGGCAGATAGGTATCTTCAGGTTTACACGAGCCTTAATGCATTCATACTTGCTGTAACTACAAAATGATAATACTTAGGCTTCTCCCTCCAGCCATTTCACTGAAGACATTATATTCACTTTGTTACGTTTCTTTTTTTTCTTGAATGATAGGAACCTGCAAAAACTCTTGAATTTGCCAGAGACTGAAAAAATGCACTTGTTCTTGTTTTATTTACCACGTCTTTACTCAAAAGAATGAATGCTGCAGCAGAATTATGTCAAGTGAGTAATGAACTAAACATGTGCCTGACTGCACCTCTGCACAGGTGATCCGGAAAGGCTGGCTGACCATCAACAATATTGGCATCATGAAAGGAGGATCCAAGGAATACTGGTTCGTTCTAACTGCAGAAAGCTTGTCCTGGTATAAAGATGATGAGGTAAGGAATGAGCAACGTTTTTCTACTGGGGAAAAAAGCCCCAGTATTTATTCAGTCTTCTGATATCAGCTTAAAGCATTAAATCAGCTCGTACAGACTTAACTGAAAGAATGTTTTAAGGTTTTACCTGCATCCTTTAAATTTTCTCTTTCTGATTCATAGAGAATGCTGACCCTTCTAAGACTTCTGTTGAAATTTTGGTAACATAAATATAGGGTGTTGTGTGGGGTGTTATGGGGTGTGGGGTTTTTTTTTTGTTTCCTTTCTTCCTGTGGTTTCCACAAATCGGTCTAAAAAAACCCCCCAAAAACTGCTTTGGAATGTTCTGTTTATTGTCCTATGCCTCTTTGGACTGCCTTTGCGCGTCTGCTCTAAGTTGGTACGGATTTTCAAATTTGCTACTGAAAATCCAAAAAATGTACCTTGATAAGAAATGTCACTACTGATCAGTAAATCTGAAATGCTAAAAAGCATTTCTGTGATAAACAGGACGTCCAGGTTGTGCTCTCTTTATTGAATATGTTGTTAGGCAGCTTTGGGAGTCATTTTTTTGCTAGTCTGTTCTGCTTAATTATTTTTTCAACAATATTAGTAATGTTACTCTATAGGCAAAAATCAACAGCAGTCCTGCTCTTAACTCATAAAGGTTAAAATGGGATTATTATGTGCGCTATCAGGTTTACAATAAAGCCCTTGTGGGTTTTTTTAAGGTTTATGTTGGTTTTCGTAGAAAAAATGGGCTAAATTAAAAAAAAAAAATCCATTTATTTTCCAGCTCTTTTTTTTTTTTTAATGTTTTCAGCAAAAATTTAGTGATTTTTAGGGTGAACCATTCATTGGCTGGAAGAGGCACTGGTAAAGAGAGAGTTTTAAATGAGCTCTGAAACATCGCTCAATCTTTCCATCGTATTCTAAGTAATAATCAGAATGCTGGCTTACCCCGACAAAACAGGGAGTTGATTGACGGGGACTATGCAGACAACTCATATTCTGTTTAACCAATTTAGCGTTTTACTGCAGTGGATTTTGTAGAACCACTGGAGAGAGGTCCTGCAGTGTGTGTACATACGCCAGAGCTCTGCTGAGTCCTGCAAAGCCAGAGTGTGGTACTTACCAGAAGTAGTTCCTTCAGGAATACTGCTGATGGTGGAAATTGCGCTGGTCAGTAGAGGGTTTTTTCCTGAGTCGGTAGCCATTTTGGGCTAGACTTTTTGGGATAGACCTTAAGATTGAAGGACAGATTAAGTTAATCTTGAAGATTTTGTCCCTTGCCATTTTAAGTCTTAAAAAGATTCAGATGTATTTACAGGAAAATGAGTGCCTGTCAGTGGGGAGGAGCCGCCAAGTGCTAGGTGTCAAGAGGGAAAGTTTTATTCTGAGAGTACGTGAAACATAATTTGAGGTACTTTATTGCAATGACACAAAAATGAATATAAAACAAATACAAAGGTGCCTTTATGAAATTGAAGATTTGAAGCTGTCTTTTTTTTTTTTTGTGATCTACCTTTAAGCTACTAGAACTTGCTGTCTTAGATTAGTTACAGGTAACCGTAACTAAAGTAAGTGGAGAGACTATCACCCCTTGCTATGTTCCATCTCAAGCACTTGGAGATGCATCTAAGATGTGACACGGCAATTTTGGAGGTGGTTTGGGTGTTGCTTTTTCAAGTCTGATCTCTGTTTAGTGTGAAGTATAAAAATTACTGAAAATACTTACGGAATGCCTTCTGCTATGCAACTTTAGAAAGAAATTGTTTGTTTTGGTAGTCTGCTAGAGAGAGTCACCTGGGAATCTCAGAATAGTACATGGAGGGAATTGGTCACTGATTTCCATATGCATATTTGGAAATAATGTTTCTTAATTGCCAAACAGTTATGTTTGGAGAGTCATGAAAACATCAGTAGTTAATTCAGGCCCGTGTGGAAGGTAACTCAACAATTTCTTAGAGTGGTAAGAGAAGATAACAGCATAGGATTCCATGCTTTGCTGGTGGAAGAATTTCCTCCTGAAGTACGGATTTGCTGTATAATTTGATTATTCTGTCCTGGGAAAGACTTCACAAAATTATGTTGGTGGGTTTTTTTTTTGGTTTGGGGTTTTTTTTTTTTCTTTTTTACTGGGCCTTTCTCAGTAGGACTTAAAAAAATAGTAAGGTCTGTTTTAGTTACTTTCTGAAGATGGTCAAAACTGCTACTTGACCATGAGGTTAATCAAAAGACTGGTGACTTTCTGTTTCGGGAACAGAACTACTGGCTTCTGAAAATAAAGCAGCAAATATTTGATCTCCTGGGTGAATGCCAGTTGTTACAATTACATTTCTCCTCACTTTCAGCTTGGTTTGGTAGTTGTCACACCCTGTTCTCAGATGATCATTGAAAGGGCTGCGTGCTGGTGTATTTCCAGCCTGGTAAGATATGTAGTCTTCAGTGATGTGTGAAGTGATACCCATGTTTATGTGACTGTCCGGCTGTGCACGCTGTAGGGTCGCAGGGAGTTCAGTTCCCCCGTGCCTCCCACTCGGGCCGGTCGCTTCTGCAGTCCTTGCGCGGCAGCGATAGCCTCTCTGTCGCAGCTGGGGAAGATGTAGAAAGCCTGGTCTCACCGTCATTCTCCTGCCACGGGGATGAGTTTGTTCCCCCTGTGCCTCCACCCTGAGTAAGGAATGTAGCAGCTTGTGTACCAGTGAGCTCTGGCAATGTATTTTACAAAGCTGGAGTGTTTGCTAGGACCTCTACGGCTGTGTACCCCCTCTAGTGTAAGCTGAGCCCGTGTTCTGTAATCCGGAATTTACTCCGAGATGAAAATGACTCTCTGAATGCAAGTGGTTCCTTGCTAGTGCCGTTAGAAGGATGTAAATTGTTTCCTTTATTTGTGAGTTTTAGCTTTTATAGTGAGGAGTCCACAGTGGAATGCACTTTGAAGCAAGTTACTTTGGCAAAAGATTTCAAAATATTGTGTATGATATCAGTATGACAAAAGAAGTGATTGTTTTCTTGACATGGTTTTGTTGCTGCTGAAAGATACAACAGGATTTTATTCCTTGAGGAGATGGGAATCGGTGCCTAAGTGCTTTTTAGGCTTGTAATTATGGAAATATCAAGTTGATGTTTGAACAGTGTGGGTAAAGCTGTATTTACTATTAGTTATGTAAATCCTAATCTGAATTCGTTTCTGATTCTGCGTACAGTTGCTTGTGATCATAACCTTGTTGCATGACCAGTACCATGACTTTGTGCTTTTCCGCTTGCTTAAAATCAAGCAGGAAAGATATTGTGTACCACTTTAAGGCTGTTGTAAATAAGTGCAAGATTTGCACGTTCATTGACCTCACAAATACAGTTTTCTTTTGTATTCAGTGTAATGCTAGCTAAAGTATTGTTAGGCATTGCTACACAGTCAAAAAAAGATGAAGTTTGAGCATCTTAGCTCTCAGTTGTTACTGTTCTGTTAAGTAACACACAAAGCTGTAAGTTTTTGTCCTAAGCTTCATTTGAGAGTCAACCTGCACGTTTGAAGTTTGCGAATTCTCTACTTCTACATTCGGATAAAATGGATTTTAGGAAGGTGGAATGCCATCCTAGCTTGTGAATCAAAAAGGATTTTACTGTAAACAGAAGGATGCCATTTGTAAAGTGTTGTAGCATTTTTACAGGGCATGGTCAGCAAATGTGATTTATTATTCTTTCCAAAGCATCCAGAGATTTCACTGGCATTATTGGTGTGCAAAGGATGGTAAGATGGGCTGTAGGGTAAGAACTTGTGGAAATGTGAAAATTACATTTATTGGAAAAATCCCCTTTAGTCTTATTTCTAAATAAAATATTTCCATTCTGTTTCAATGGGGAAGGACAGTATTATCAACAGCCAGTGATAGATGCAGTTTGTATTGTAATTTCACAGTTTATTCCCAATTGTAAAATTCTGTGTGGCTTGGGAGGGAGATATGAAAGTAAGTGAGGAGGTGAGAGTGGAAAGGGGAGAGAGAAGTTACCCTAAGGTTGAACACGGTGTACGTTTACAGAATTAACTTGCCACACAATAAGCTGCTCTTGGCTTCTGTGGCGAGCAGGAGCGTTAGTGACTTTTGTACTGACAATAATCTAACAGCGCGAGTTGCTCGAGTTATGCCCAAGAAGTAATTGGGAAGACAAGACATACCATGGTTCCGCAAAGCTACGTAGGAGTAAAACTTAGGGAGTTAATGAGAACAACTAGGAAAAGAGTACTATAGGAAGCACAGTAAAAATTTCAGCAGTGGGTTTTATTGTATTTTATAGGCAGTGTTGGTTTGACTCTAGATGGGTTGCAGTACGCGGCTTGGTTACTGACCGGCCGTCTGAGATCCAGAGTGACTCTTGGCTGGAGCTGTTGGTGAAGAAGCTCTGGTGTGTCAGAGCGGTTTCCCACTGGCGGCTGTCCCTCAGGCTGGGTTGTCATGCGACTGCCTGTCTGTGCCTGCTGTACAGGTGAGAGGATGTTCTGCACAGCAAGTGTAGACAGGCAGACACATGACAACTCCGTCCAGCCAGTCCCTTGGAGCCATCACCGCTGGTGTGCAACAGTTTGTACCATTCCAGTTTGGGGGGCTTTGATGGGGGGCGGGGGGAGAACACACATAACAGAACTAAACTTTAAAACATTGGGAGCTGTAGAACAAGAACATAACTTGGTTTTATTCGGAAAAGAAGCATTTCAGTACATCAGGTATCATTGCGCTGACATGTATCAGAGATGCGATTTCAACAGACTGGTCACGCTGAACATTTGGAGAAAATAAAAGGATTGAAGCCATGGTTTATTTTATATGCAATTCATACAGGATTTTGCCTGCATATTGTACTCACACACAGTGACTTAACCAGATGTTTTTACTCTTCTTGGAAGCACAGAAATACTGAAGTTCAAGATAAAGGATATGTTTATACAGTACATATTTTCTAGGAGCAGATAAGTACAGTAATCTGGTATGTTAAAAATAAAAATCTTTCTGTATAAATGGAGGCAACCACTTGCACATGAACCCAGTTAAAGGGAATGTACTGGAAAGAAAACTGGTTGCATTTTATATCGATTTTGCTAATACATGGGCTATACATGTATGATATTTCTTTTAGTGTTTTGCTTTGCATATTATTTGGATTTATCTTTCTCTCAAAATCTGTACTTTTTAAGAAAACAAAATAACTTTGTAGAGCTTGAGAAGTTTTTTCAGATAAATACAGACTATGCTATAAATGAAAAGCATGCAAATAGCATCATTTCACATCACAAAATGTGCTAATTTGCTAAACTTTCCTGCATATAAAATACACAGAGTGACTGTAATCCAATTTGGCAATGACATTTGCAGCATCACTGAGGTGTTGTTTCAAAAGGTAAAAAACACTTTGGGAGCCTAAAAGGGGAGGGGGGGGAAGAGTTGTATCGCTTTTCTGTGCAGATTAAATGATTCTGTTTTAGAATGGTATTCTTAAATCACTGTTGCTCTCTAGTGCCACCATTGGTAAGTAATAAACTTGTGCTTTCAAACCCTTCTCAAACATATCCCATACAGAACAGCAGCAAAACACTTTTACATTCCAGCCTGAAAACTTGTTATAAAATAGATGAATTTACCAAAAGGCTGAAGGTGGGGATAGTGTTGAGGTTTTAAATTAGACTAATAATAAATTAATATGTAATGATTCAGGTGTTCTACCTCTAATCATTGTTTTACCATAAAGAAAAAGATGCATTTTAGCTAATATACAAGTTGAAATGTACAAATTAAGTTTATTAATTATGCAAATAAAATTTTTGTTTAACCTAACAAGATGGAGTAAGATGTCTTAAAAAAATGAATCAAGCACAAAACATGACTAGCTAATTCAGACATGAAAAATTAATTCCAGGACATTAAATATTCTTGCTTTGGTTTTATAATATACTTAAATTTTTGTAGCTCTACGTAAAATTTTAAGTGTATGCTGTGAGTTGGCATGTCTTTCTACCCGCTTGACCATTTTGAAGGAAAACAGAAAAGGCAAATCAGAAGCACTTTTAAAACAAATATAAAACACTGCTTGTTTTATCAATTTCATAATATTTAATTTCTGCATGTATTTGTTAAACAAAGATCTTTAGTCTGGGAGAAAATTAGGTCTTTTTTCTTTTCTGCATTTATTTGTTAAACAAAGATCTTTAGTCTGGGAGAAAATTAAGTCTTGGTTTGTTATGGATCCTTTTGAAATAGCAAAGAATTGTACAGTAAAATTCATTGGCAACCTCTAGTTTAAAAGAACTGGAAGAATTAAAGTATGCATTTTAATAGATTTTCTATTAACAACTATCAAGCAAGTTTTGCTGGGAGTAAAAGTTGTAAGCGGAAAGATTGTGCGGTCTTTCTAACAACTGTACACAAGGAGAAATCATCAAAGAATCAGCAAATAGCTTTATATCTTGATCTGAGGCAAATTTGTTTTGCCTTCAATTAATTCACTGGATACTACTAGTGACTAGAGAGTTATCTCCACTTGATTCTTATTTAAATACTGATATTCCTTGAAATTGTAGTTGATTTGCTAAAAAGGCTTAACATTTTTGTGTGCTGTATCTGGTTAATTCATTGAGTCAGTAAAGGGCTCGAGAATATTTTAGAATACTCGTAACAAGAAAAAAATCTTGTGATTGCCAATATTGTATTTACAGAAATCTCTATTACAGATCTGACTTTAAATATTGGTAGCTTGGAAACCAAGTTGAGAATTACATTCTCTTCAACTGTGATCAGGACTTTTTTATTTAAGAACAGGTTGTTATTTTTAGATACTGTTTTGCAGTGCAGCGTAGAATGCAGTACAGAAGTACAGTAGCATTAGTCAGGAAAGTTTCATTCCTAACTGTGGCATTTCCTGTCTTTTTGTAGGTTTAAACCTGACCCTTAATATTATTTCAATTAGGATTTTTTTTTTAAATAAAGTACAGTTCAGAGAGCAAAGCCTTTTGCAAGTAAGACTAAAGTTATGCTCTTGAGTAAAATTTATTATTTAAAAAAAACCTGCCACACTAAGATGTAGGGGGTTTTATTTTCCAATTTGCTTAACACATTTTGATTAAGAGATTATAATAGTTGAATACTGTGTTTAGGAGATTGGAATTTTTGTGCAAGTATTTTTCTGTTTTGGTTATAATATTTTCCATATAGCAATGATAGTTGGGTGGTCTGCAGAAATGTCGGTGGACACACAGTGATAGTACAGGGAGGAGGGCAAGGAGCGTGGGGGGAGCATAGCAGTGTCTTTTAGTCTTCTGAATACACAGATGCATTAAATAGCCCTGGTAACAGTAATACAGAAGACAACATGCAATTTAATGACAAGGCAGAAAAATGTCAAATGAAATGGGGTTTTATTTTTTAGTAAATATTTTTTTTCCAAATTTGGATGCTTATTTGATCTATTTTTATTTCTGTAAAGTGACTTTCCCCAACCTTCTTTGCCTTTTTTGTTTTTTTTTAACATTAAAGGAATATGTAGAAAAGATTTGAAATATTTTCTTCCTATTCCCTATTTAATTTTGTTGGTTATTCTCCTTAAAGCTGAAAGAAGGTCCATTATGTTGAAACACTCACCTATTTAAGTGTTCGTACAGGCTTTAATTTTTTTTCCTTTTTTTGTGCATTTTATGGTAATATGAACTGTATCATTTAGTTCATACAACAGGCTTAAGCATTGGTATTATCCTGGTTTCACAGAAATCTCACTATTATTTATATGCATTGGATCCTGATAATTTTTTTAGTCATTACAAAAAGCGAGGTATAAGGTTGTTTTTTTCCTCGTGAGGTATTTGTATACAACTATCTTGTGTTTGTTGACATGCAGATGTAAAACCTCTTGTTTTATAACTAGTGAAATCTCTTCTGTATGATTATGATCGACTAGAACTTGTTTCAACTAAACAAGCACTGTTTTAAGAACCGCAGTATCACTTAATTCACTTTGAGAATGTTTTGGTTACTGAGCCGAAGTAGATACACTTCCTTATTCATTCCTAACAATACAGGCTTTCTTTCCGTATCTGTTGCTTTGCACGCTGCATTTCCCACCCCC
>Ga0065711_1026600_pt1 | contig 64705 bp, 54 predicted proteins | sample Hoacrofraction12_FD_59098 | JGI IMG/M metagenome (GOLD analysis project Ga0065711, IMG submission 59098) | Hoatzin crop microbial communities from Cojedes, Venezuela - Epithelial fraction 12 v2 (version 2) | ecosystem: Host-associated > Birds > Digestive system > Esophagus > Crop | place... | reverse complement strand
ACTTCAGATGTTTCATGAAATTCCCTCCTCAAAAATTTTTAATGTACGCTTGATACGAAGGACTGGTGAAGTCCTTCGAAATCTGCTACATGTAGTGTAGCAGCGCTTGATTTGCTCTTGAGGTCAAAGAAGTGCTGTCATGTAGACGGGAAGGTATGTGATACCGCCTTCTTTTTTGAAATCTTTTGTGTGTATGACATATTTTTCGCCGATTCTGGCGGAATATTTTTTTATAAAGAAATCAAGCGACGTGTGTGTTCTGTACGAGGCTGATTTTACTTCTATCGGGCAGATTTTGTTTTCCTTTGACAGAATAAAATCCACTTCGTAAAGATGGTTTGAAGTATCGCTGTCCATGGTGTGGTAGTACAGTTTGTTGCCGCTGCTGACAAGTTCCTGGCTCACGACATTTTCAAAGATATATCCTAAATTTACGGATAACTTATCCGACAGGAATTTGCTGTAAATTATGTTGTCCGTGTAGTCTTTATCCATAAATGCGAGTGTTACGAAAATTCCCGTATCGAGAGTAAACACTTTAAAACAGTCCGGGTTGGCCGTTATCCCGAGTCCTACATTCGGATCGTCGGAATGGTAAGCGATGTTTATAGTGTAGGAATCAAGCATGTCGGCAAGAACCTTCTGACGGCTCTCAAGCCTACCTGTTTTATCCACTTTTCCAAGATTGAAGCGGGATGTGTTCCGGGAAAGTTCCGCAGGAATCAGTTTAAAAAGATTTGCCGCAAAACCTGTTGAATCTATCTTTGAAAAATCTTCGAGGTATAACTCGATGATGTCCCTTTTTATCCGATCGACATCTTTCAGATTGTTTCTTTCTATATATGTTGCGACAGCCTGCGGAAGGCCTCCGACGAGCATATATAACCTAAATTTTCTCATTATTTGTCTGTGAACCGCGTCTCCCAACGAACGGCCCGAATCGAAGGCATTCTTTATCGCATCCCACGTCATGGTATCTCCCGTTGCTTCAAGAAACTCCTCAAAATCCATCGGGTACATGGATATTCTGTGTTCTTCGCTTGGTATCAGTATGTTTTTTGTGTTTTTCTTCAAAGACAGAAGAGATCCGGTCTCGATATAATCGTACCTCCCGTCTTTGACCAAATGCTTTATCGCCTGTCTCGCTTTGGGTTCCAGCTGTACTTCATCGAAAATAATAACGGATCTGCGTTCGTGTAAATCAACATGCATCAGGTTTTGAAGTTGCAGAAAGAAATAATCCAAATCGGAAATATCGTTGAATAACTTTTTCATTTCGTTGGAAATATTCGAAAAATCTATCAGGATATAACTTTCATACTCGTTCTTTGCAAACTCTTCGGCAATCGTCGTCTTTCCGACACGTCTTGCCCCCTTAATGAGAAGCGCGTAAGAACCGTTATACTCCTGTTTCCAACGGAGCATTTCACCATATATTTTTCTCCTGAAAATATGTTCAGCCATAGGAAATACCTCAAATGCCTTGTTTTACTGCATTATGCCAAAAATCCCCGTTCGTGTAAATAGGGATAAGCCGTAAAATCCCCGTTCGTTGTTATGGAGATAAGCGGCAAAATCCCCGTTCGTTTTGGCTGAACAACAAAAGCCGCCCGGGTGGGCGGCTTTTGTTTGGTGGTTTGTTTTGTGTCAGTCGAAGTCGGTGATGCGGTCTAACATTCTGCCGTACTTCTGGCGGATGATTTCGTTGCGGCGCAGGATGTCCGCTTCGTCTCCGACATACTGACATCTGATGCAGTAGTATTCGTTCTTGTCACGGTCGTAGAACATGTCGATGTCAAGGTCCCTCATAAAGCAGAGGGGGCATCTGTAGTTCAGTTTGCCTTTTCCAGATTGAGCCATGTTGTGAGCACCTCCCCTTTCTTGATTTTCTTTTCGAACCCGAGGGTGAACATCGGTGAGAAAGCGTATCCTTCCTTGATGTACGCTTCGCCGTTGCCTTCGTTTTCGAGCGTTACCTTTGTCTCGATTGCCGGGATTGTCGCGGATGCTGAAGTCCCGCCCTGTACGTGTGCTTCGCGGCACTTGTATTCGTACTTAATGTGCTCGTCGCCGCAGTCCAGGGTAATGCAGGTCATGTCCTCGGGGTACTCGGTTGTGCCGTAGCAGGCAACCATGTACTCGTTGACGGTGACGTCCGCGTCGGGGTCTGTCATGTCGAGGATGTGGCGCTCCATTCTGATCTTCGAGGAACCTTCCTCGAAAATAATCTTTGTCTGAATCTTCACGGTGAGGTCGGCGAAAACGAAATCAACCGGATCGAGTGTCAGGATTCTGTCTTTACCCTCCTGAGAGAAGGTCGCGTGTGTGCGCTCGAGGCACATATCGACTTCCTCACCGTTGTGGCTGACCTTGCAGGAACGGATTGTGCCTTCGCCCGCGTAGTGTGTGAAGTAGCCGGCGCGGTATTTCTCCTGAATGAGGAAGGGATAGGACGCGTCCTGAACGTGGGGTGTGCCGATACCGACTTCCCATCTTAATTTTGCCGCGTAAGGGCGCAGATCCACGATGGCGCCGCCCTGGTCCATGTTGACGCAGGCACGCATGTAGGGGTCGCAGTACCAGAAAAGTTGCTTGTTCGACCCGTAGAGAATATCCTTCCACAGCGCACACTCGGGCTCGGTGTAGGTCTTCTTCTCGCGGTAGTAGTCGGCAAACTCGGCCATGGTCATGTCAACGAGCTTGCCTTCTTTTTTGAGCTGGCCGTAGTAAGCCATGCCGTCCTCGTAGGACTTGCAGAGCAACTCGTAAGGCGCTTCCCAACGGCCCATCTTATTGAGCCAACCCGGCCCGACAAACATCATGTTGTAGGAATAGCCGTTGTTGTACTTGGCCAGATGCCTGTACTGGTCGATGAGGTTATAGAGGTACGGATACTCCCATGTCTTCGAATCGTAGATCATGCCGCGCAGGACGTTCTGAGGGTGCGTGCCGAAGTTCGAGCCGTTCCCGTCGTAGCAGGCCAGAAGGTCGCGCGACAGGTGCGGGATTGCGACGATACCGGAGTCCTCCTCTTCGTTTGCCGCAGGCGCATGTGTGTTCTGCTTTGAGGGAATCCAGGGGTTCCACGGACCGCCGTCGAAAAGCGTATACCAGGAATTGTTACATGTATGGTAAGCCTTCGGGCCCTCTTCCCAGCATGTTGCGACAGCGCACTTTACACTCGGATATTTCTCCTTGATGTAGTTTGTGAGATCCGCGTCCATGTAGTACGAACCTGTCGACTCCGGATAGAAACCGAAGATATCCTTGAATTTCCCGAAGACGTCATCCACAATCTGCTTTTTGTCCTCCATCGAAAACATCCAGATGCAGAAATCCTTCGTATTGTACTTCTCGCGGAACTCCTTGCACGGCAGGCCCAGCAGGGACAGCGCAATCTCATCGCCGTACTTCTCGTGGTCGTCTTTGGCCAGTTGCACAGCCTCATCGTTAAAGAGGCTTGCGTAAGTCATCTGGATTGTGACCTTCAGGCCGTTCTTGTGAGCCGTTTGCTGCTGAAACTTGAAGATGTCCAGAGACTCGGTGAGGAGGGCTTTGCGGCCGATATCCTCAGCCTTGCCCTGACCCGTGACCTTCTCGGCATACTCGGGTACCATCTCGGGACGGTGGATAATATTAACAACAAATTTGTCGTCCATATAAAACCCCTTTCAACATTGAATTTTGTGTGTAATCCCCCATGCGGTGTGCCAAATGGCACACCGCACAAGAGAAAACTGTTTTTGTTTGTTTGGAATTAACCTTTGCTCGCGCCGGATGTAACGCCTTCGACGTAGTACTTCTGCATGATTACGAACAGGATACCGATAGGAATTGATACCAAAAGTCCGCCTGCGCAGAAATATGCGAAGTTTGTTGACAGTCTCGATTTGTCGAGCATGTTGTAAAGACCGATTGCAACAGTCCATGTTGTGGAGTCTTTACCGAGCATAAGTTTTGCGAATACGAAGTCTGCCCAGGGAGCGAGGAATGAGCTGATTACCTGATAAACGATAATCGGTTTGCACAAAGGAAGGATAACCCCTGTGAAAATCTTCCATTCGGACGCACCGTCAATGATGGCAGCTTCCTTGATTGACATGGAAATTGTATCCATGAAGCCTTTGATAATAAGATAACCCAACCCGGAGCCGGCCGAGTATACGATAACCATTCCGATGTGGCTGCCGGTGAGGCCAATCTGCTTCATAACGAAGTAGATGATAACCATGGAAAGTACCGACGGGAACATACCGATGACCATCGCAACGTTCATATACGCGCGTCTTCCGGCGAAACGGCAGAAAGACAATGCGTAGCTGACCATGAGAACGAAAATCGTAGAGATTATGCAGGAGAAGATTGCAATCAACAGGGTGTTGATGAACCAGTGTCTGTACATAACGATTCCGTCCGGATCGGATTCGGTGATGACAACCTTGAAGTTCTCAAGTGTGTACGCTTCCGGGAAGAAGTGGGAAATGTTGACTCCCTTGTAAACCGAGAAAGCGTTTGCCACGAGCCAGATAATCGGGATGAGCCAGATTATCGACAGAATTGCGAGAACGAGGTTCTTGATGATACCGGATACGATATCCGATTTCTTGAGCTGGACTTTGATATTTTCAGCGTGTTCCAGTTCCTCACGCTCTTTAGCGGAAAGCTTATAATTTTCGTCCATCATCTTAAGTCTTCCTCCATTCCGCCTTTCATCATTCTGGCAAAGGATATGAGTGTGAATGCAGCACAGATAATGAATACGAGGATACCGATAACGGAAGCCATACTGTAGTTGTAGTCTTCATTCGTCAGTCGGAAGAGCCAGGTAACGAGAAGGTCGACTTCCTTAGCGCTCGCGCCCGCCATATTCATATCGAGTGTTGTGTATACGTCCTGAGTAAGGAGGTAAATAACATTGAAGTTGTTGATGTTTCTTACGAAGTCTGTGATGAGAGCAGGGCCCTGAACAACCAGGATGTAAGGCATGATGATATGCTGGAAAATCTGGAATTTGTTCGCGCCGTCAATCTTCGCGGACTCAACCTGGCCTACGGGGATGTTCATGAGAAGACCGGTTGCGATAAGCATCTGATAAGGAACACCTACCCAAATGTTAATCATAATGATCATGAACTTCGCCCAGTTCTTATCCGTAAGGAACGGAATGGAATCTGCGGTCGGGATAAGTCCGTGCTCATAAAGCCATCCGTTGAATCCGATATCCGAGAAAATCGTGTTAACGATACCGTGGCTTGCGAAGAAGTTACGGACAAGGATAAGGGATACGAACTGAGGTACGGCGATACAGATAACGAAGAATGTTCTCCACATTTTGGGGAATACTACGTTCTTGCTGTTAATGAGCGCCGCCAAAAGGATACCGCCGATGAAGCAGGTAAGTGTTGCAAGGAGAGCCCAGACCAAAGTCCAGAGGAGAACTCTTCCGAATGCGTAGTTAAAATACTTGCTGACCGTGCCGCCGAAGAGGCTTGCGAAGTTCTCCCACCCTACCCATGAAAGCAGGTACGACGGGGGCATTGCAGCCTGTGTGTAGTTTGTGAACGCAATTGCGATAAGAATCATTACCGGGATTACGTTCATAAGGATGACGCCGAGTGTAGGAAGCGTCAGGAGTGTCAGATGGAACTTCGAGCTGAACAATGCTTTGACATCTTCACCGAATGTGGAGATGTGTTTACCCTGCTCATCCTGACGCTGCAATGCGTAGCATGCCTTGATATTGTGAATGTAGAAAATAATGAACATGATTATGAGGAAAATGCTGATCATCGAGTTGATGATAATCAAAAGAGAGTCATCATAATCAGTTGTATTTGATGTGTCGGTACCGCCCGTCAAAGCCGCGAACGGATCGTCGTTTGCGACGAACTGCTTTGCACCGATTGTTGTCTGACCGTAATAGGTATCGCCTTCCGCTTCAACTGTTCCGGTAATCGCCTCTCTTTCGGCCGGAGTTACAACCAAATTGGAGAGTGTGGGTGCGAAATAAACGAAACATAAGACGATAAAAAGAATTTCTGCGAGTGTAACAAGAACTCCCTTAACGACCTGCTTGTGGCCCATGTATCCGAGACCCATCAGACCGAGAGAACCTTTAACGAAGCCATCACCGTCTCTTACGGCGACTCCGAAATCGGCGAAATATTTGCCCAGAACCTTAAGGGGATTCTTCTTTCTCTTTTTTCTGGTAATTGCCATTTTATTTTTCCTCTTGATTAAAGGTTAGAAAAGCTTACGTTGTTTTTGGTAAAAAAGGACCTCATATGCACCGATTGTGTCACGGGCATATGAGGTCCTGTTTGTTTTTCAAATGACCTTACAGCCTTAAACTATAAGTTTTGAATTTGTTTCCTGATTATGTTGCAGGAGTCTGGATAGCGTCAACTGTCTTGTCGAGCAATGCCTGGATGTCGTCAACGGAACCCTGAGCAAGAGTTGCACCGAGGGAAGCTGCCGGATCCCAGTAGCTGTTGCCTACACGCTGCAGATCGCCGTAAGCGGACTGAGCTGCGAGAGCTGCGATAGCAGGGTTGGTCTGAACTGCGTCAGAAGAAGCTGCTGCGATGTTCGACGGGCCCAAAGCTCTTGTCTCAAATCTTGCGATCTGAGCATCTTCGTCTGTCAAATACTCAGCAAGAATCATAGCCCAAGCTACGTTCTCGGAATAAGCGTTAACACCAACGAGCTTGTATCCTGCGAAGGAAGCCATCTGAACCTGCTCGCCTGCACATGTGAATGTAGGGAGCTTGGAAGCTGCGTAATCATCGCCCCAAGCCTCTTCGAAAGACTGAGCGTTCCATGTACCGTTGATAACAGCGGAATATGTGCCGTCCTGGACACCTGTGATTGTGTCGGCATCGGATGCGGAGTTAACGAAAACGCCTGTGTTGATGAGGTCGAGAATTGCCTGAGCAACGTCAACACCACCGTCCGCGTTCCATGTGCAAACTGTGTCTGTGCCGTTGTCTGCAAGAGTAGCCTCGAGGCCTGCACCCTTGAAGAAACCGTAGAGATACCAGCCGTTGCCGAGTTCCATAGCAATCTTTGTGCCTGCAGCCTGAGCGTCGGCAACCATTGCGTCGAAGCTGGAAACGTCAGAGTGAACAGAGCTGTTGTAGTACAGGAAGTAACCGTTGTCAGCTGTCATAGGATAAGCATAGAGTGTGCCGTCCATTGTAGCTGCGTTAACGGAACCTGCGTTGTTCTCGGAAGCAACGTCGAATGTGTAAGAAGCATTGACTGCCTGGAGAGCACCTGCCGCAACGAGTTCGTTGAGCTGGTCATCCGCAAATGCGAAAACGTCAGCCGCAGCGGAAACGTCTGCGAGAACCGTGTCCTTAGCTGTGGACTCGGAAACAGCACCGAGAGTGATGTCAAAATCAACATCGGAATACTCTTCCTTGAATCCGTCGATAAGGGTCTGTGTGAATGCCTGATCTTCTTCGGAAGCCCAAACTTCGAGAGCAACTGTGCCCGATGTGGAATCGATCAAAGCGTCGATAACGGAAGCATCACCCTGCTGAACGTCAGCCTCAACGGACTCTTCTGTCTCTTCGGAGTCAGCTTCAGTCTCTTCTTCGCCGGCTTCTGTTTCCTCAGCGGCTGTTGTGTCTTCTGCGCTTGTGTCTGTCTCAGATGTGCTTGAGCAGGCAGCGAGGCAGGAAACAGCCATCATTGCGGAAAGAAGCAAAGCTACTATTTTCTTAGCCATTTTATAATCCTCCTTTTGGCTTTAACTGTTGCGCAAAAGCGCAAGCGGTTGTCTTATGGGTAATATTAGCAAGCAATCGTTTTGATGTCAACAACTTTTACACAATTTTGCCGCAAAGTTTTGTGCGCTTTTTTCGGGTTTCCGAAAAGCCATTAAAAACAAATGAAAAGAACCTGATTCGAAGGAAGGCAGTTTCCGAATCAGGTTCTTCTCGCAAAACCTTATTGTGAATATTTACATATTAATTATAGCGTTGAGCCCTTGAGGACAACCTCGTAACTCAGCAAAGTCTTGTCTTTGACTTCCTTGTGTTCCAACTTATCTATCAGAACCTTGGCCGCCGCGTTGCCCAGTTGCTCAGGCTCATATTGCAACGCCGTGATTGCCGGCTGGCTTCTCTCAAGGAGAGTGCTGTTGTAAAAGGATGCAACCTTTATGTCTTCCGGGTACTTAACCCCGGAGCGGCCCAACTTCACAAGTACAGAATAACATATTTGGTCGTCCATACAAACAATACAGTCACAATTGTTGCGCAACACTTCATCCACCGCGCGGTCGACAAGCACCTCGTTGTCGCAATCCGTGTAAATCATTGCGTCGGCTTCGGTTAAGCCCTGCTTTGCAAGACCTGCCAGGAACCCCGCAAGACGGGACTGCGAGACGATGTGGTTGGACGACGCACCGATAAGTGCCAGTTTCTTCATGCCTTTCATCAAAAGGATTGAAGTTAACTCAGAGCAGGCCGCAACGTGGTCGTTGTCTATCTGAATGACGCCCTCTTCCTCGGTGCTGCCGACTACGACGAAAGGAATCTTTCCTTTCTTTAAGCACTTTATGTTAATGTCGTTTTCGAGCGTGCGCCCCAAGATGATGCCGTCGACTTTGCGCTCCTTTATCAAACGCTCGAGTCTTGAAATGTCGGTGTCGTAGGTCATGGTGACCAGAACGTCGTAGTTATCGTTGCCGGCGGTCTCGCAGACTCCGATCATCAGAAGCTGAAAGAAAGGCATCGAGCTTAAAGCGGCGTCTCCGGGGATCACAAGCCCTATATTATACGTTTTGCACTGCGCAAGGCCTCTTGCTATGGGATTAGGAGTGTAGTTGTGAGCCTCGACGTACTCAAGGACTTTGCGCCTCGTTTGCGCAGAAATACGTCCCTTTCCCGATATTGAGCGGGATACCGTTGTCTTTGAAATCCCCAGTTCTTTTGCAATCTCCGATATTGTCAACTGATCGGTGCTGGCCTCTGATACGTAATCCTTGCGTGCCATTTAAGAATTAATTTCCCTTCTGTCTTTACAAGTTCAACCGCAAGTGTTATATTTTGCGCAAGCGGTTGCTTTCTTTCTGTTAAGATTCTAACCACAGTTGCGCAGGATGTCAACCGCCAATCTCAAAATCAAGGGGAAATTTTATGGACAACATTCTTTTCGGCGCCGCCTACTACGATGAGTACATGCCCTGCGACAGGATAGACAAAGATTTTTCGCTGATGAAGCAGGCCGGAATGAATGTTATAAGGATAGCCGAATCCACGTGGTCGACGTGGGAGAAGAAAGACGGGCAGTTTGATTTTTCCAAGTTGCACAGAATGCTGCAAAAAGCCGAAGAATACGGGCTTTCCGTGATTGTCGGCACTCCCACCTACGCCATTCCGCCGTGGCTTTTCAAGAAGCACCCGGAGATTATGGCGGTGACAAAATCGGGCCCCGAATTATACGGTCACAGACAGCTTTTCGATTTGACGAACAAGGATTACAGGTTCCACTGCGAGCGGATTATCAGGCGCATGATGGAGGAGATTAAAGACTACGGGTGCATCATCGGATTCCAATTGGACAACGAGTGCCACCACGCAAATGCCGCCAACGAATCTGCGCAACGGAAATTCCGCGCAACACTCGCGGAGGAATTCCCGGATATAAATGAATTTAATAAAGAATTCGGCCTGGAGTACTGGAGCAACGCCGCCTGGGATTGGGACGATTTCCCGGATGTACGCGGCACGATCAACCAGAGCATAGACGCAAAATATCAGGCGTTCCTGCGCGAACAAGTCACGGATTTTATGGCGTGGCAGGCCGCAATAGTCAATGAATACAGGCGCGAGGGGCAGTTTTTGACGCACAATTTCGACTTCGACTGGAAGGGCTACGGGTTCGGAATCCAGCCCCAGACAAATCAGCAGGATGCCGCGCGCGCTTTGGACATCGCGGGGGTTGACATCTATCACCTCTCGCAGGAAAACCTGGACGGCGCAATGATTTCGTTCGGCGGCTCCGTTGCGCGCTCCTTAAAAAAAGACAACTACCTTGTCCTCGAGACCCAGGCGCAGGGCAACATCGAGTGGCTCCCCTTCCCGGGGCAGGCGAGGCTTTGCGCATATTCCCACCTCGCCTCAGGCGCCGAGTCCGTTATGTACTGGAACTGGCACTCCATCCACAACGCGATAGAGTCCTACTGGATGGGCGTTTTGAGCCACAATCTTGAGCCCGGCGCGATATACGAAGAACTTTCCGCTTTTCGAAAAGAGGAACTTCAAATAGAAGAGAAAATCGCGCCCCTGAAGAAAACCTGTGATGTCGCAATTTTGGCGGACAACAAGTCCCTCACGGCATTGGACGAATTCCCGACGGATGAGGATTTTACATACAACCACATCCTCCGCCACATCCACGACGTTCTTTATAAAATGAATATAGAAACGGACATTGTGTATACCGGAGACGATTTTTCTTCCTACAGCCTTCTGGTTATTCCCGCCCTTTATTGCGCAAGCGAGGAAACGTTGCGCAAAATCAAGGCCTACGTAAACCGCGGAGGGCATATACTCATGAGTTACAGAAGCGCTTACGCAGACCCCAATTTAAAGATATACCACGACCGCGCCCCTCACCTTCTGACCGATGTCATCGGCGCGACGTACGACTCGTTCACCAAGCCCTGCGCGGGCGCAAACATTTCCATAGACGGGTCGCGCATCAGGTGCGACAAATGGATGGAACTTATAATGCCTAAGACGGCCGAAGTTTGGGCTTCCTACGAGCATCCCGCGTGGCAAAAATATGCAGCAATCACCCACAATCAATTCGGCGCGGGCGAGGCAACCTACATCGCGACGCACCTGCCGGAGCGTGCTCTGGCCGCCGTTGCAAAGAAAGCGCTTGAGCGCGCCGGAGTAAAAGTTCCGGCATCGCACTTCCCGGTAATCGAAAAATCCGGAACCAACAAATCCGGGAAAACCGTAACTTATGTGTTCAACTACTCATCCGATGAGGTAACTTACTCGCACGAAGGTAAAAAATGCGTAAATCTTTTGGGGAACAGCACCATTAACCCCGGCGCTCAGGTTACAATCAAACCATGGGACCTAATTATTTTAGAAAACGAATAAAGGAGACCTGTCATGACAACCAAAGAACTCATCGCCGCGTTTGAAGCCGGCACTTTCAAAGCCAAAATCGAAGACATCTACGTCGACCCTGCCAGGATTGACTCGGAGACCGCGAGATATATCGAAGCGATAAAACAGTTCGAAAACCTTTTCGGCGATGGCGAGTGCGAAATATTTAGCGCCCCGGGAAGATCCGAAGTGGCCGGCAACCACACCGACCACCAGCACGGCGAGGTTCTGGCAACCTCAATCAACAACGACGCAATCGCAATCGTGCGTCCCACATCCGACAACAAAATAACTTTGAAGTCCGACGATTACGATGTAATCACGGTCGACCTGTCCGATTTGGGAATGAAGGAAGACGAGCAGGTCTCCACCACCGCTCTCATCAAGGGTGTCGCAGCGGGAGTCAAAAACCGGGGCTACCGGATCGGCGGCTTTTGCGCATACGTAACCTCCGAGGTTTTGATCGGAGCGGGACTGTCGTCCTCGGCGGCATTTGAGACCGTTGTGGGAACCGTCCTCTCCGGCCTTTACAACGACATGAAAATTTCGGCCACGGAGATTGCCATAATCGGCCAGTACGCCGAGAACGTTTATTTCGGCAAACCCTGCGGCCTGATGGATCAGATGGCGTGCTCTGTCGGGTCCCTCGTCCACATCGATTTCGCGGACCCCGAGAACCCCATAACCGAGAAGGTTGAGTTCGACATGGACAAGGCCGGCTACAGCCTTTGCATCACCGACACCAAGGGATCGCATGCCGACCTTACCGCGGACTACGCCGCGGTTCCGGCGGAGATGAAAGCCGCGGCACATGTTTTCGGGAAAGAATATCTTCACGATGTCCCTGAGTCCGATATTCTCGCAGGCATTCCCAAAATCCGGGAGGAAGCGGGCGACCGCGCGGCGCTTCGCGCCCTGCACTTTATCGAGGAGAACAAGCGCGTGCAAAAGGACGTTGCAGCATTGAAGGCCGGCGACATCGACGCATTCCTTGCAGGCATCAAAGCCTCGGGCGACTCGTCCTTCAAGTATCTGCAGAACGTCTACACATCAGCGGATGTGCAGCACCAGAACGTTTCCGTGGCTCTTGCGGTCAGCGACATTGTTTTGGGAGACGCAGGAGTTGCGCGTGTACACGGCGGCGGGTTTGCGGGAACCATTCAGGCGTTCGTCAAAAACGCTAAGGTTGCCGAATACAAGGATGCTATGGATAATATTTTCGGGGAAGGCGCATGCAGCGTCCTCAAAATCAGAAAATACGGCGGAATGAAAGTCATCTGAAAGGAGCCACACACATGATTTGCGATTTACTGACTGAACTTACAAACTATGCAATAGCAAACGGCCTCATCTCCGAGGACGACAGAACCTACACAATAAACCGCCTGATTTCCATGTTCGGCATTGTCGAATATAAAGAGCCCGGGCAGGCTTTGCCCGAAGGAAGGCCTGTTGCGGAAATCCTTAAGGACATCACCGACTACGCGGTAGGAAACGGCATGCTCGAGGAAGACACTATCGCGCGTCGCGACCTTTTCGACACGAAGGTTATGGGTGAGGTCACAGCAGCACCTTCCGCTGTAAGACGGGAATTCGGGCAGAAACTCACAGTTTCCGCAAAGGACGCGACCGACTGGTACTACGCGTTCTCAAAAGCCACGAACTACATCCGCACCGACAGAATCGCAAAGGACGTCAAGTGGACGGCCGCGACCGAGTTCGGCGACATCGACATCACAATCAACCTGTCAAAGCCCGAAAAGGATCCGCGCGACATCGCAAAAGCCGGACAGGCCAAGAAATCCGGATACCCTTCCTGCCTCCTGTGCAAGGAAAACGAAGGCTATGCCGGAACCCTGTCGCACCCCGCGCGCCAGAACCACCGCGTAATCCCGATTAAACTCGCCGGACAGGATTATTTCCTGCAGTACTCGCCCTACGTCTACTACAACGAGCACTGCATAATCTTCAACAAAGAGCACATCCCCATGAAAATCGACCACGCGGTCTTCGAGAAGTTATTGGACTTCGTCGGCCAGTTCCCTCACTACACCGCAGGCTCCAACGCGGATCTGCCGATTGTCGGCGGCTCCATCCTAAGCCACGACCACTTCCAGGGCGGCTCCTACGAATTCCCGATGGCGCGCGCGCCCTACGAGTCCGAATTTAAATTCGCCGGGTACGAGGACATCAACGCAGGAATCGTAAAATGGCCTCTGTCCGTAATCAGACTTCAGGGCACAGACACGTCCAAGATGGCAGAACTTGCCGACAAGATTTTAACCGCATGGCGCGCTTACACCGACGAAGACGCCTTCATTTACGCGGAGACCGAAGGCGTACCGCATAACACAATCACCCCGATTGCAAGAAGACGCGGCGACCTATTTGAATTGGACCTCGTCCTGCGCAACAACATCACCACCGAGGAATGCCCCTTAGGCTACTACCATCCGCACGCGGAGTATCACCACATCAAGAAGGAAAACATCGGCCTCATCGAGGTCATGGGCCTGGCTGTCCTCCCCGCAAGACTTAAAGGCGAGCTCGAGGCATTAAGCACAGCAATCGTCGAGGGCCGCGACATCGCATCCGACCCCGTGCTCGAAAAGCACGCCGACTGGGCAAAGGAGTTCATGGCAAAACAGGAGGTCACCGCGGACAATGTCGATGATGTCATCAAGGCTGAGGTCGGCATCGTTTTCGCAAAAGTGCTCGAGTGCGCGGGCGTCTACAAGTGCACACCCGAAGGGCGCGAGGCATTCATGCGCTTCGTGAATTCTCTGTAACATGTGCACCCCGTTTTTTATGCTTCAAATCAGAATTTACAGAAAACTTTACAGAAATTCGGCTGATATTTCTGTAAAGTTTTCCGGAAATTCAAAAATCACTCTTCGGAAACAAGATTTTTAAGCCACCTGTACTTCCTGTAGTGGATGAACACAGCGGGGACTTTGACCATTTCGTCGAGGTTCAGGATAAAGTAGACGACGAGGACCGGCCACTTGAAAACGAACGCGGCGAGGGCCCCGGCCGGAATTATAAAACCCCACATCGTAAGTGCATCGCAGATGAGACCGAATTTCGTATCTCCCCCGGCGGCGAAAATGCCGGATATAACCGTGGAGTTTATGCTTCGCCCGAGGATGTAGTAGCTGCACATAAGAAGCATTACCCGCAGGTATTCGGCAGCCGTGTCCGTGAGGTTTACGTTGTATGCGATAACAGAGGACAAACAGGCTACGAGCAGGCCCAGGACGATGCCGGAGACTACCGTCAGCTTGCAGAGTATGTCGCCGTATTTTTTCGCTGTATCAAGGCGCCCGGCGCCGAGCTCGTTGCCGACCATGATGGCACCGCCGGCACCCAGGGCATAGCAGAAGCAGGACACTAAGTCTTTCACGACAACCGCGATTGAGTTGGCGGCAACCGCGTCGGACTCCAGGTGCCCGATTATGACAGACACTATGGTGAAGGCCACGCCCCAGATCAGCTGGTTTGCAAGGTACGGGGAGACATAGGTCGAGAATTTGTGCCTGTATTCCCATTCCGTGTTGAAACAATTCTTTATGCGGAACTTGGCGGGGCACTTTGCGTAAGAGACAATAAGGATAGAAATCAGGGCCAGCGCTTCGGCGATAACCGTGGCCAGAGCCGCCCCTGCCGACCCCATCGCCGGCGCGGGCCCTAAGCCATAAATAAACGTCGCGTTTAGCACAATATTCAGGAGCACCATGCAAACGTTTATCGCCGTACAGTATTTAACAAGACCGGTGTTCGTGAGAATCGAGCTGAACGTCTCGGAGATGCCCATCAAAAGGTACGAAAACGCCGCAATTCTGAGGTACCTTATTCCGTGAGGAATAATCGCCTCCTCCGAGGTATAAATCCGCATAACGCCTTCAGGAAAGAAGAACGCGCAGCAGAAAAACGCAATCGCGCAGGGCACGATAAGCCGCAGCGAATACCCGAGAACCTTCTCTACCGCGCGGGTGTCGCCCTTGCCCATGTACTGCGCGGCAAACATATTTGTTCCCGCGAAAACCGCATACACAAACAGGTTAAAAACAAACATCACCTGTGACGCCAGAGACACAGCCGACATCGCGTCCTGGTTTAGATTCACCAGCATCACGGCATCGGCAATCGGCACCAGAGCATACATAAAGTTCTGGAGCGTCATGGGTATAACAAGCGCTGTCAATTTCTTCTTAAATTCCATAGTCCGAGAATTCTAACACATTAAAACGCGCAATCAATACCCTTATGTGGCCCCTGACCATGACTTATGTTAAAACCGCCCGCATGGCTTGGGGAGCCTGATGCGGGCGGTCCTTGGTTAGGAATAGAAGATTGTCAGTTTAAATTGGTGTAGCCCATGAGGAAGCGGTCCACTTCCCTTGCGCAGTCGCGGCCTTCGCGCAGGGCCCAGACCACGAGGGACTGGCCGCGTCTCACGTCACCCGCGGCAAAGATTTTGCCGCCGGATGTTTTGTAGTTGTCCGCGGCGATATTAGAGCGGGCATCCGTTTCAAGATTAAAGTTCTCCGCGATGTAGCCTTCGGGGCCCAGGAACCCCGCCGCGATGAGGACTAAATCCGCGGGGATTATTTTCTCGGACCCTTCGATCGGGGACATTGTCATGCGGCCGGTGTCGTCTTTGCCGAATTTAAGTTTTACGGTCTCGACAGCAGAGACTTTTTCGCCGGTTTTGATGAAGCGCTTGACCGTGGTCTCGTAGACTCTGGGATCGGTGCCGAACACCGCGATTGCTTCTTCCTGGCCGTAGTCTGTTTTGCAGACTTTGGGCCACTGCGGCCACGGATTGTTCTCGGCGCGCTCGTCGGGGGCTTTCCCCATCATCTCAATTTGGGTCACCGATTTGCAGCCGTGGCGGATTGCCGTGCCGATGCAGTCGTTACCGGTGTCGCCGCCTCCGATTACCACGACATTTTTGTATTTCGCACTGATGTAGTCGCCTTCGGAAATTTCCGAGCGCAGGAGGCTCTGCGTTGTGGATTTAAGGAAATCAACGGCATAGTAGATGCCTTCGGCGTCGCGTCCTTCGGCCTTGATGTCGCGCGGGTTTTTCGCGCCGCACGCGAGAATTACCGCATCGAAGTCTCTGTCGAGATCCTCAGGCGTGATATCGCGTCCGACGTCAACATTGCAGCGGAATTCAACGCCCTCTTCGGAGAGGAGTTTGATGCGGCGCATTACGACATGCTTTTCGAGTTTCATGTTCGGGATGCCGTACATGAGAAGTCCTCCGGGGCGGTCGTCTTTTTCGAAGACGGTGACGTTGTGACCGCGGCGGTTGAGCCAGTACGCAGCGGACAGGCCCGCGGGGCCCGAACCTACGATTGCTATCTTTTTGTCTGTTCTTTTCGACGGCGCTTGGGGGGCCATGAGGCCCGTTTCAAAAGCGCGCTCGATTATGGCGTATTCGTTTTCCTTCACGGTCACCGGGTCGCCGTTAAGGCCGCACGTGCAGGCCTTCTCGCAAAGCGCGGGGCAAACGCGGGAGGTGAATTCCGGGAAGGGATTTGTCATGATAAGGCGCCTTGCCGCCTCGTCCCAGAAACCGTGATATATCAGGTCGTTCCAGTCCGGGCAGAGGTTGTTCAAAGGGCACCCTGAGACCATGCCGCAGATGGGCTTTCCGTTCTGGCAAAAAGGCACACCGCAGGACATGCAGCGTCCGCCCTGACGGCGGCGCTCCTCCTCGTCCACCTGAGTATGGAATTCACGGTAGTTTTTTATTCTCTCCATCGGGTCTTTTCCGGGATTGTCGACCCTTTCGTAATCCAAAAATCCTGTAGGCTTACCCATTTCACTCCACCTCCTTCGTGTTCTCGTAGAAGGCCTTGATTTTGGCCTCGTCAAGGCTGTCGCCGGCCGCCTCAAACTTGGCGATAGACTCGAGCATTCTCGCGTAGTCGTGGGGAATTACCTTCTTAAACTTTGGCAGGTAATCCTCGAAATTCTCAAGAATCTTTTTGCCGAGGGCCGAGTCCGTCCACTTCACATGCTCCTCGAGAAGCGTTTTAAGCTTTGAGGAATCCGCGTCATCGGTTATGTGCGAGAATCCCACGAGGGATTTGTTGAGTTTTGTGTAAAGGTCGCAGTCTTCGTCTAAGACATACGCGATGCCGCCGCTCATGCCGGCCGCGAAATTCTTGCCGACGGGCCCTAAGATAACCGCGACGCCGCCCGTCATGTACTCACAGCCATGGTCCCCGACGCCCTCGCAAACCACGGACGCGCCGGAGTTACGCACACAAAATCTCTCGCCCGCGATGCCGTTTATGAAGGCCTTGCCGGAGGTTGCGCCGAAGAGGGCAACATTTCCGATTATGATGTTCTCCGATGCCTCGAAAACGGAAGCCGGAGAAGGGCGCACAGCCAAAGTTCCGCCTGACAGGCCCTTGCCGAAATAGTCGTTGGAATCACCGGTCAGAACAAGCGTCAGGCCTTTCGGTATGAACGCGCCGAACGACTGTCCCCCCGCGCCTTCGCAGTTTACGATGAAAGTATCCTCGGAGAGGGTGTTGTAGTATTTCTTTGTAATCTCCGCGCCGAAAAGCGTTCCGAGCGTGCGGTTTAAATTGGTAACCTTAATCGAGATTTCCTTCTTGTCCGCGTTCTCGAGAGCCTCTTTCATCTGCGGAATAATTTGAGTCTCGTCAATTGTCGAATCAAGCTCAAAATCGTATAGATCTTCCGCATCAAAGTGACGCTTAACCGTGTTATCTTCGGCGTAAGGATTGCCGAGAATCAGACTCATGTCAATCTTATCTTCCGCAGATCCTTTTTCGTATGTTTTCTTAACGAGCAAATCAGTTCTGCCGACCAAGTCGTCGATTGTGCGGATGCCGAGTTTTGCCATGTATTCGCGCATCTCTTCGGCAACGAACCTCATGAAGTTCACAACGTATTCCGGCTTGCCGCGGAAGCGCTTGCGAAGCTCGGGATTCTGTGTCGCGACGCCCACGGGGCAGGTGTCCAAATTACATACACGCATCATGACGCAACCCAATGCAACCAGGGGTCCCGTGGCAAAACCGTATTCTTCGGCGCCCAATAATGCCGCTATTACAACATCGCGTCCGGTCAGCATTTTACCGTCTGTTTCGATTCTGACGCGCGAGCGCAGACCGTTTGAAATCAGAGTCTGATGGGTCTCGGCAAGGCCCAGCTCCCACGGCAGGCCGGCATTGTGGATTGAACTTGCCGGAGCCGCGCCCGTGCCGCCGTCGTAGCCCGAGATAAGGACTACCTCGGCGCCTGCTTTTGCGACACCCGCGGCGATTGTGCCGACGCCTGCCTCGGCCACGAGTTTGACGGAAATACGCGCGTCTTTGTTCGCGTTTTTCAAATCGTAGATGAGCTGCGCCAAATCCTCAATCGAGTAAATGTCGTGGTGCGGGGGCGGACTTATGAGGGCTACTCCCGGTGTGGAGTGACGGGTTTTCGCGATCCACGGATAAACCTTCTTTGAGGGCAGGTGTCCTCCCTCTCCGGGCTTTGCGCCCTGGGCCATTTTTATCTGAATTTCCTTTGCGGAGGTTAAGTATTTTGACGTGACACCAAAACGGCCCGACGCAACCTGCTTGATTGCCGAGCACTTGTCTTCGGCAGTGCCCGCAGTGACGATTCTTTCCAAGTCCTCACCGCCCTCGCCGGAGTTCGACTTGCCTCCGATGGAGTTCATGGCAAGAGCTAAGCACTCGTGCGCCTCCTGCGAAATCGATCCGTAACTCATGGCACCGGTCTTAAATCTCTTCATGATGGACTCGACGGATTCGACCTCGGAGATGTCGATGCCGCCGTCTTCCGGGTAGACAAAATCCAAAGTGCTCCTCAGGGTTATGTGTCTGTCTTCTTTGTTAATTGCCTCGGAGAATTTCTTAAACGTCTCATAGTCGCCATTCCTCGTTGCAAGCTGCAGGAGATGGATTGTTTCCGGGTTATAGATGTGCTCTTCTTTTCCTGACCTCGACTTATGCCAGCCGACGATTCTCAAATCGTCTCCGGTATCAAGTTCATTGGGGTCGAAAGCCTTGTCGTGGAACTTGCGCGAGCGCGCTTCGATATCGTCCAAAGTGATGCCTCCGACGCGGCTGACGGTATCCGGGAAATACTCATCCATAACCTCGCGGCCGACACCCAGGGCTTCAAAAATCTTTGAGCCCTGATAGGACTGCAACGTGGATATACCCATCTTCGCCGAGATCTTGACGATGCCGTGAACCAGCGCGGAAATGTAGTCCGCGGAGGCCGTGGAGAAGTCCTTGTCGATGATGCCCAAATTAATCATGTCAGCAATCGAATCAAGTGCCAGGTAAGGATTCACGCACGACGCGCCGAAGCCCAGAAGAGTTGCGAAATGATGCACCTCACACGGCTCTGCGGTCTCCAGAATAATCGACACGGCTGTATTCATACGCGTGCGCACCAGATACGTCTCAAGCGCCGCAACCGCCAGAAGCGAAGGGATGGCCAGATGTTCACGATCGAGGCCCCTATCCGTCAGAATCAGGATGGTCGCGCCGTCTTCATGGGCTGCATCTGCCTGGGCATAGAGGTTTTCGATTGCTTCCTTTAAGTGTGTCTCTTTGGAATAAAGCATGGAAATGTCGGCGGTTTTGAGGCCTTCCATGTTGCTCATGCGGATTTTGAGCAGGTCGAGGTTTGTGAGGATGGGGTTGTTGACCTTGAGGACGCGGCAGTTGCGCTCCTCTTCCTCGAGGATGTTGCCCGCGACGCCAAGGTACACGCTCGTGTCGGTGATGACCGCCTCGCGGATTGAGTCAATCGGCGGGTTTGTGACCTGCGCGAATTTCTGCTTGAAAAAGTCGAACAGCGGCGGGTCCATTTTCGACAGGGGCGGAACAGGGGTATCGACGCCCATCGCCGCTGTGGGCTCGACGCCGTTTACCGCCATCGGCACCAACTCATTGTTGAGATTTCCGAACGAATATCCGAACGCGCGCTGAAGGCACCTCAGTTCCTCGTGCGTGTATCTCGGGGTCTTTTTGTTCGGGATTTTGACCTCGCGCAGTTCCACCAGCTCGTGGTTGAGCCACTCGCCGTAGGGACTTTTGGAAGCATAGAAATCTTTGATTTCATCATCGCTCTTAACGACGCCTTCAACTGTGTCGACCAGGAGCATCTTGCCCGGATACAGTCTGTCTTTTTTGACAATCGTCTCCTCCGGAATATCGGGCAGCGCGCCGACTTCCGAACTTAAAATCAGGAAGCCGTCTGACGTCACATAATATCTTGAAGGGCGCAAACCGTTTCTGTCGAGGACCGCGCCCATCTTGTCGCCGTCGGTGAAAATAATCGACGCGGGGCCGTCCCACGGCTCCATCATCGTCGCATAGTACTGATAAAAAGCGCGGCGCTTGCGGCTCATTGTGTCCGCATGCTGCCACGGCTCGGGAATCGTAACAAGCACGGCCAGCGGCAAATCCATGCCGCACATCATCATAAATTCCAAGGTGTTGTCGAGGCGCGCGGAGTCCGAACCGTCGACGTCGAGCATCGGGTAAATGTCCCTGAGCCTTTCACCCAAATGCTTGCAGTGCAGAATGCTCTCACGCGAAAGCATCTTGTTGACGTTACCCGTAATCGTATTGATCTCGCCGTTGTGCACCATAATTCTGTTCGGGTGTGACCGCTGCCACGAGGGGTTCGTGTTAGTCGAAAATCTCGAGTGTACAATTGCAATCGCGGAACTGTACTCTCCGCACGACAAATCGTCGTAGAAAGTGCGCAATTGCCCAACCAAAAACATGCCCTTGTACACAACCGTACGCGAAGAGCACGAGCACACATAGGTGTCGCGATTCCTTTTCTCGAAAACCATTCTCGCCACATAGAGCCTGCGGTCGAAATCTATTCCCTTGTCGCAGTCAGCGGGCTTTTCGATAAAGGCCTGCTCGATGTCCGGCATGCTCTCAAGCGCCTTGTTTCCGAGCACGCACGGGTTCGTCGGAACCTTACGCCATCCCAAAAAATTCAGGCCTTCTTCCTTCACCACCTGCTCGAAAATATCTTTCGCGGCAAACGCCTTCTTCTCATCGGAAGGGAAGAAAAACATGCCGATTCCGTATTCCCTGGGCCCTGCGATTTTAATTCCCGTGCCTTCCAAAACGTGCTTGAAATAGTCGTGCGAAATCTGCATCAGCACGCCGACGCCATCGCCGGTCTTGCCTTCCGCGTCTTTGCCCGCGCGGTGCTCCAAAGTCTCGACAATCTTAAGCGCATTGTCGACAACTCCTACCGACGCTTCGCCGCTGATATTTACAACGGCACCGATACCGCAGTTTTCGTGCTCGAACTGCGGGTCGTACAGACCTTTGGGCGCAAAGGGGGCTTGTTCTCTGTAATTTTCCATAAGCCGATTCTCCTAACCAAAACATAAAAAAAGCGCCTACCAAACGCATGCATAGCATGTCTTTGGTAAGCGCCATTGCTTAACTACAAAATTTTATACTCCCTTATCGGGATTTTGTCAACAACTTTAACTTATTTGTGATAAAGCCTCTTCGTCTGATACACGGGCTCGGATGTCACGTTGATACCCAGGCGTCTTAACGTATTCGAATCCACCGACGAGAGGATTGTGGTCGTGTGCGCGTCGCTGTTTCTTAAGTTGGACAACTGATCTATCGCAAGTTTTGCGACCGGATTCGTTGCCGCCGAGATGGACAGCGCAATCAAAACCTCATCCGTGTGAAGTCTCGGGTTGCGGTTGCCCATGTGATTCACCTTAAGATCCTGAATCGGCTCGATAACGATTGGCGATATCAGCGGAATCTCATGCGATATTCCGGCAAGTTCTTTAAGCGCGTTTAGGATTGCCGCGGCCGACGCGCCCAAAAGATCGGTCGTCTTGCCCGTTACGATGCGCCCGTCGGGCAGTTCGATTGCAGCCGCGGGGCCCCCTGTGGACTCCTCGCAGATAAGTGCCGCGGAGATAACTTTTCGGTCCGAAATATCGATGTTGCCCTTCTTCATGAGCAACTCAATCTTCTTGGCCTCCGCCCCGTCGGAAATACCCTGTCTTACGTCACATCTGGCCTTGCAGTATCTTCTTATAATCTCCTGCTTTCCCGCCTCGCGGCAAGCCTCATCGTCAACGATTGCAAAACCGGCCATGTTAACGCCCATGTCCGTCGGGCTCTTGTAAGGCGACGTTCCGTAAATCTCATCGAAAATCGCGTTCACCACCGGGAAAACCTCAACATCGCGGTTGTAGTTGACCGTTGTCTTCCCGTAAGCCTCCAGGTGGAACGGGTCGATCATATTCACATCGGACAGGTCAGCCGTCGCGGCCTCATAAGCCAGATTAACCGGATGCTGCAGCGGAATGCTCCAGATCGGGAACGTCTCAAACTTCGCGTACCCGGCCTTAATACCTCTCTTATTCTCGTGGTAGAGCTGCGATAAGCACGTTGCCATCTTGCCCGACCCGGGGCCCGGAGCCGTTACGACAACAAGTTTTCTGGATGTCTCAATATAGTCGTTTCTGCCGTAACCGTCCTCGCTCACGATAAGCGGGATGTTCGACGGATATCCTTCAATCGGATAGTGGCGGTAAACCTTAACGCCCAGTTGCCTTAAGCGGTTCTCAAACGCCTCGGCCAGCGACTGACCGCTAAACTGCGTTATGCAGACAGACCCCACATAAAGCCCGAACTCTGTGAACGCATCAATCAGGCGCAAAACCTCCTGATCGTACGTGATGCCGATGTCGCCGCGCTTCTTGTTCTTCTCAATCGCGTCGGCGTTAATCGCAATAACTATCTCGCAGTCCTCAGACAAGGCCTTTAACATCTTAATCTTGCTGTCGGGCTCAAAACCGGGCAGCACGCGCGATGCGTGGTAATCGTCGAAAAGCTTGCCGCCGAACTCAAGATACAGCTTGCCGCCGAATTTTTCTATTCTGTCTCTGATGTTTTTGCTCTGCAGCTCAACATACTTATCGTTGTCAAAACCAATCTTAAACATAGTAAAAACCCCCTGCAGACCATTTTAACAAAAGACGGTTATATTAAGTGTTACAAATCTCATGGTTGACATTTGTTTTCGCATCCGTATAATATCAGTTAGTTGACGCTAACCGCGGTAAAAACCGCTTTATCGTTACCTTCTTTAAAACATAAGCCACCGAAAAACCGCTTGCCACGTCACAAGCGGTTTTTCAGTTGTTTATTCAATATCATCGTACCCTCATCCGTACCCTACTGTGGTACCGTGGATGCGTCAAACACACGATTCGTACTCCGAGACGTACCCCACTGTGGTACCGCTGATGCGCCAAACACGCGATTTGTACTCTGAGGCGTACCCCGCTATGGTACCGTCAAGTGAAATAAAAAGTCTAATGTATGCAGTTGTGGGAAAATGAAGTTTAATAAAAAACGCCCACCGATTTGGTGAGCGTATGATTTTTAAATTCAGGCTCCGACTTCGGGCTGGCCTCCCGTCGGCGGCGGGGGCGGCGGAGTTTGTTTTGCGACCTGACGCATCATTTTTCTGATTCTGATTGAGTTGACAATTCCTCCGATTGCGGCGATTACGAGGGAGATGCCTGTCATGATGACGAGGACATTGTCCGCGATTTTGGCGAAGATGACGATGCAACCTAAGGCCACTGAGATGAGGCCGAAGATGCAAGGTACCCACCAGCCTTTGCCGGTCTGACGGGCAAAGCCGAGTGAGGTGACGATGTCAACCAAGCCGTAAAGGATCATGACTGCGCCGAAAATGTAGTTGAATGCCGTGACGACCGTGCCGGGTTTTACCAGGAAGAACACACCAACCATACCGACGATGACGCAAAGCACCATCTGGGCGGTGTCCATCAGGGATTTTTCTTTCATCAAAAGGAAGACGACGATGCCGAGAATGCCGACAAGTAAGAAAACTCCGCCGATTATTCTGACAAAAACATCTGCGATGTATTGGTTGAGTGCGATGAGGACGATGCCGATTGCAAGCATTATGACGTCCGCGATTATAGAATCGATTTTAACTGTCCTGGGATTCATCCTGTAAACCTCCGTGTCGTGGAATATCTATAATTTAAACTTTTGAGGCGCAAGTTACAAGACCGAAGGGTATTCGTTGCAAAGGAGTCTGTACGGCTCGCAATCCTCCTCGATTTCGGGGAACCTGCCGACTGGCGGGTTGAAACGGTTGTCGGTGTTGTCGTCATTGCACTGCGACACTTCGCCGATTAGGACGGGGCCGGTGCCGGGTTCAACTTCAAAGTCGTGGTAGAGGCGCTGCTGGATGCTGATGCTCTCCCCCGGCGTAAGCCGGATCTGTGTGCCGGCCGGGACTGTTTTCGAGCAGCCGTCTAAGTGCAATGTGACGTCGCTTTCGCGGTCGATTTCCTCGTCCGGAAGAGAGTTGTAAACGCGGATGAGCAGGTTGCCGCCGCCGCGGTTGATGATGTCCTCCATTTTGTACCAGTGGAAGTGATTCGGGGAATACTGGCCTTCTTCGAGGTAGAGGAGTTTTTCGGCGTAGGGCTTCGGGTATTTGTCCTGCATGTGTTGGTTGCCGTTGCGCAGGGTTATGAGAGAGAACCCGACTTTGGAAAAGTCCCCCAAACCGTAGTCGGTGATGTCCCAGCCCAACATATTGTCACGCACCTCGTCGTACTCATGGCCTTTGCTCTTCCACTCCTCGGGGGTGAAATTGCAAAACGGCGGCAGGCTGATTTTCATGTTTTTTATGAAGTTTTCCATGCGAATCAAAGCTTGGTTGATTTCAGATCTTTTCATTTGAGGCCTCCCGTTTTTTGAAGGATTTTAGTTTATACGCAAGGAGCGTTAAGGATACAAACATCATAACAAGTTCTGCGCACGGCTGCGCCCAAATCATGCCGAAAAAGCCGAAAACTTTGTCAAAAATCAGCAGGAGCGGCACGTAGAGGACGAACTGCCTCATCACGGTTATGGCAAAAGCGTACTGGGGCTTGCCCATCGCCTGGAAAGTACTGCGCGACATGGAGATTGACCCGACAAAAGGCAGGATAAACATCGTGGTGCGAAGCACGCGCGCGCCGATGGTGATGACCGTTTGATTTTCCGAAAAAACACCGACCAAAACGGGCGCCAAAAGTCCAAAGAGCCCCATTACGCACAGTTCGATTGCGGTAATTATTATGACCCCGGCCTTCAAAATCTTAAGCATTCTGTCGAAGTTTTTCGCGCCGTAGTTGTAACCCATCAGGGGCTGGATTCCCGCGGCGAACCCTTGGTAGATGTAAGAGCCGAACGACAGTAATTTGGATGAGATTCCCATCGCCGCGACATATAATGCATCGTAGGCGGCAGCCAGATTGTTGCATACGATCGCGGCGCTTGCGGTAAGCAAAGTCTCAAGGGTCGCGGGGACTCCGACCCAGAAAATCTCGCCTAAAATCTGAGCGGTCGGACGCCACAGTTTAAGCGACGGGCGAAGAAGTGTTTTGCCGGACAAATAGTAGATTACTGCGACAAGCGCGCCGACCGCGTTGCCCGCGACCGTTGCGATTGCGGCGCCCATGACATCCATTTTTAAGACAAAGATAAACACCGGATCCAAGACAATATTCACAACCGTTCCGGCAACCATACCGACGACGGAATATTTAACCGACCCTTCGCTTCGCAAAAACTGGCCGAAGGTATAACTTCCCATTGTGCATATGCTGCCGGCCAGAATCACGCCGGCATACTGCTTGGTGTATTCGAAGGTGGTCTCATCCGCACCCAGACCCTTAACAATCGGATTAATCAGAATAAGTCCGACGACGGCGACAATCACGCTCAGCAGAACGGTCAATTCAAAGCCGACGGTTAAAGTCTTTTTGGCGGTTGTATTATCGTCTGCGCCCATTGCGCGGGCCATCATGGAAGACGCGCCGATGCCGACCATGTTCGACAGGGCAATCATAATCATCATGATGGGATAAGACAGGTTGACGGCCGCGAGCATATAGTCGTTGTTGAGTTGCCCTATGAAGTAGGTGTCAACAAGGTTATAGAGAACCATTATGAACATGCCCAGTGTCAGCGGCACACCCATTTTGAGCACGGCTTTGGCAGGGGTCTCGTGCTCTAGCGTGTAAAGTCTTTTATCTTCCTGCATGAGACTCAGTCTTTTTTGTCGGAAGGGATGTCAACGGATGCCGCGACATCGGATTTTTGCACCGCGGAAATATTCAAAAGTTCCGGATTGTGTTTGGCAAGCACATTGATTGCGGCCGCAATCGATGCATCGTCCTTGCCTTCTTCGAGCAGCGACATCATCTTCATGGCATCCTGACGTGTTTTCTCCGCGCGGGCCCTCTCGGTCTCGTGGTTGTAGAATATCGCAAGTTTATTCATGTCCTCGGCGTTTTTGGGCAAGGGCTGACCCAAAAGGAAGCCCTCGTACGCGTCACAGATGTGGTCAACATCATCGGAGAAAATAACCTGATTGCCGTGGTCTATCCAGAGAACCTTGTTGCACATGTCGCGCACCTGCATTATCGAGTGGGACACAAGGATACTCGTAACGCCGGAACTTAAAATTTCCTTCATCTTGTCGCCGCTCTTCTTGCGGAACGCGCCGTCGCCGACACTCAGGACCTCGTCCAAAATCAGGATATCGGGGTTTACCAAACATGCGATTGAGAACGCCAGACGCGATCTCATACCGCTGGATAACTGTTTAAATGTGCGGTCCTGGAATTTTTCGAGGCCGGCGAATTCGATAATCTCGTCGTATTTCTCGGTGATAAACGCCTTGGTGTAGCCGAGCATCGCGCCGCGAAGAAACGTGTTTTCGCGAACGGTCATGTCTCCGTCAAAGCCGCTGGACAGCTCCAGTATCGCGGCGATTTTGCCTCTTGTGGTAACCGAGCCTTTACCGGGTTTCATGATGCCGGTGACGGCCTTCAGGAGCGTGCTCTTTCCGGCACCGTTTGTGCCGATTATGCCGAGCATGTCCCCCGGCTCCAATGAGAAGTTGATATCCCTGTCGGCCCAGAACTCATCGACGTGATATGTTCTGTTGATATGTCTGATGACGTATTCCTTAAGGCCGATGGCCTTCAAGTCTCCCGTTATGTATCTGATGCTTACGTTGTTGCACTCAACCGATTTTTCAGCCATTTTTCTGTCACCTGTCAGAAGTAGTAAACAAACTTGTTGTTAAGGCTCTTGTACATTATGCCGCCGATAATCAGGAAAATTATCGGATAAACCAGGCAGAGCATATGGAATTGCAAAGAAGGAACCACTCCGTCTATAACGATTGTTCTCATGTATTTGATGATTACATACACGGGGTTGAAAAGGAACAGTCTCTGGACCTTCGGAGAGAAGCTGTCGACCGAATAGAAGATAGCGGAAAGATAAGTCAGCAAAGTGAGGAAAATATTGTATAGATACGACATGTCCCTGAAGAACACGAACAACGCCGACAAAATCATTCCGACTCCTATGTTCAAAAGCATAAGGCAGATTGTGGGATACACCAAAAGGAAGAAATTCCAGTGGAACGGAATCTTATCCAAAAGACAGAATACAAAGAACACGATAAGCGTCAGGCCAAAGTTAATCAGGGCCGAGACGTTCTTCGACAAAAGGAATAAGTACTTGGGAACATTAATTTTGGTGATAATCGACGCGTTGCTCAGAAGCGACGTCATACCGCCGGTCGTCGCCTCACGGTAGTAGGACATTACGATGTTACCCGAAAGAAGGAATATCGTGTAATGATCGACCGTACGTCCGAAGAAATTCGTGAAGACAATCTTCATAACCAAAAGCTGCAACAAAGGTGACAAAACACTCCAGGCCATACCCAGAATCGTGCGCTTGTATCTGTGAGTGAAGTCTCTCTTTACAAGTTGCTCGAAAAGGAATCCGTTGCCCTTAAGACGCCCGAAGGTTCCCTCTAAAGAATTTTTTATTTTACCCATATATTTTACTTTATCGTTTATCTTCTATTCTTTTCCTTCAAGCCTTAAACCAAGGCTCTGCCGCCGATAATTTTAATACAAATCCCCATTTATGTGAAGTCGGACCCTTTGTTTACCTTTCACCAAAAAACGCCCCTGACCCCGCAAAAATGTATGTCAAACGCTCCTGTCATATTTCTTCCCGAAAAACTTTGCCTTAAGGAAATTCGCGCCTTTCCTAAACCAGTTGACGCGCTCCGGGGTGTACACGGGAAGTTCCCTAATCTGCGAATGCGACAACTCCCCGTTTTCGAGCTTGTACGCAAGCCAGCAATTGAAGAGGAGCTCCGCGATTCTTCCGGGGAAGCGCCTGTCAAAAGCGGACAGGCCGGAGTTTTCAAGATCGCTCTTTTCGCAAAGGGCATCCAAAATCGGCAGGAGCCACGAGAAATACTCCTCCAGAAGGCCCTTTTCCATAACCATCATGTTGAACATATACCCTGAAGTCGACCCTAAAATCTCCTTCCACGCCGGCAGGTACTCAGGGCACAATTCTGCCAGAATGTTGCCGGTCAGCGCCGGATGCGCCTCCCCGTGCGTGTGCGCATAGTGGGAAGCCAATGTTTCAATCACATACGACCGCGCCCGCGGCACGAAAACCTTAACCTCCGGCGTCAGCGCCTCTATATAAGACCCGCGCAATACCCCGGCGCGCCTTTTGCCGAACAGCCTTCTGTAGTGAACGAGCCCTAAATAGGACGCGTCCTCCGCTCCGTTTTTAAGCAGCCAGTAAAGGCACGTAAGCTCACAGTAGTAAGGATTTTTCTCCGAGATGTTATCGCCCGTGTCATCCCTCTCCCATCCTTCGGGAATTGCGACAACCGCCTTCGAAGCGCCCGCGAAAACCGGCACATACATGGGGTCTTCCGGCATCGGATAAGGCTTATGGGCGGCAACGGCAATCTTTATTTTTCCCGTGCCGGGCTCTTCCGGTTTCTTTCTCTTCATAATCCCGATAATAACCGAAACCAAAACAAACAGCAAAAGCGCAGCGACGCTCACCATCGCGCCGAGCCGCAGATACGGCGTCTCATATTCAAGTTCAACCGAATGGGAGCCGGCAGCAACTTTAATACCCGTATACATACCGTTTGCGACGAAAGTCTCAACGGCCTCCCCGTCAACACGCGCTGCCCAACCTTCGGAATACGGCACGGACAAAACCAAATATCCGTCGGATTTACTTTCAACGTTAAAACGAATCCGATCTTCCGGCATCTCCAAATCCGACACAACCGAAGACTTTTCTTTGAGATTCAAAAGCCCTTCTTCCATCGACGCGACGGGAACAGTCTGAGCCGTGAGTGATTTAATCTCATATGTGCCGGGCGTAGAAAGCACAACAGACACGGTCCTGTGTCCTTCTTCCAAAACGCCTAAATCCACCGCGAAATCGTGGCGGTCTATGTACCAGTTAAAGTCCGATGTAAAGTAACTCAAAGGCTTGCCGTCGACATAGATAATTGCTCTGTTGCCACTTTCGGAAGATACAAATTCAAGGCCTTCGAAACAGATGTAAACCTCACCCTTTTCGGCAATGTCAAACTCCAAGTTAACTGTTTCAGAACCATCGGAAGCAAGGCTTATGTCATCCGTTTTCGCAAGGATTGAAGCATAAGTTTGCACAGACCCGTCACCATCGTCCGCAACAACGGAATAAAGGAGCGCGTCCTGCCGTTGTGCGACCGGCAGGCTTTCCCACACATCGGTTGAAATTGCATTATCATAGAATGTGACAAGAGGCATTGCCAACTCAGACGAATAAATATTGTAACCGTCCCGGGAAACAACTTCTTCGTATCCGTAAGGCACGGCACCACCCTGCGTCACATAGTACTTAACACCCGCAAGAGCCAAAAGTTCCGCGCGACCCGAGTAACCGTTGTAGTAGTAGTTGCGGTACTCGTCGGACTGCAACAACGCGCGGGTTGAACTGACATACGGATTTGAAGTCGACCAATAGTACTGCGTCGTATTCCCTCCGAAAACAAGATTTGCGTTCTCGGCGAGGGCATCACCCGAATATCTGTAAAAGCCGTCGTCACCCAAATCTGCCATAACCGCAGCTTCGGTCCCGTTCAACGCGAGATTCACATTCGAATTTGAAAGGCACTGTGCTTCCGCGTCGTCCCCGATAAAAGAGTTGCAGTAAACGCCGTTGCCGACAATGCAAAGGAGCGCGACGCAGGCCAAAACCAAAGACTTATCTTTCTTTGCAACCCCTGATCCGTAGCAGACGGGAATAACCAAAAATCCCAACGCCACGCCCGCAAGCGCGGAGTAGTTTACATATCCCAGATACACGGTCCCGATGCAAATTGCGGAATAAACAAGCCATGCAATCTTTAAGAATTTTGCATCGGATTTTTCGAGATTTACGAGTCTGTCCCAGCATGCCGTGACAGCGGCTGCGGCAACGGCGGCCGTCGCAAAAGACCATCTGTTGGACGCATACGAAAATCCGTTAAAAATTTTACCCGCCAAAGGGAATGCCACAAAGCACGCGCAAAATACAATAAGGGCTCTTAAAGTCGGACTCCCCTCTTTTCGAAAAACAAGAAACATGCAAAGGACGGCGACGGTTCCAAAGCCCAAACAAAGGTAGTTTCCGGGCCCGCCGGACAGCAGCGTCTGCGGCATTTTCAGGTAGTAGTTCAAATCGTAGAACAGTTCGAGTTCCTCTCCCCCCGCAACTCTCGTGTCCTGCAAAAGAACACTGATTTGAGGCAGAAGCGCGATTGCGCCTATAAGACACCCGCAGATGCCTCCGGCGGCAATCTTAAGCAGAGTCCTGATTTTCGGAAACCTGACAACAGCGTAGAAAACATTTAAGAGCACGAGCATGTAGAAAAAGTACACACTCGAAACGCAGGCAAGCGCGGTGGCGACAACATAAAGTCCCCACTTGTTTTTTGCGGCGAGGCGTTCCATGCCCAGAAGCATCAGCGGAAGGAACACAAGCGGATTTATAAAGAACGCGTGCCTTACGGCATTAAACAGCGTCCAACACGAGAAGACATAGACCAGCGCCCCGAAAATCTTTGCCTGACGGCTTGTGTCTTCGAAAACCTCACACATCAGAAGGCAGAAGAAAACTCCGGCAAGATAAATCCTTACAATAACCGAAATTGTATAAAACACGCCGACCATGCTTTCGGGGAAAAGCAAAACACCCAGCGAGAACGGGTCTCCGATGCAATAGAAATGCAAGGTGTTTAATATATCCGCGCCCTCACCCAGAGAAAAGCTCCATTCGGGAATGTAAGGCTTCAGATCGATAAAACTTTGTATTACCTCCTGAAGCCACCTGCGGTAGTAAATCAGGGCCGGAATGTGCTGGGAGATGCCGTCGGCGTTCCAAACGAAGGTCTTGCCGGCAACGATAAACGGCAGCCAGACAATTCCCGCGCACACGGCAAACAAAACGGAGTATAAGGCAAGAATTTTGCGCCAATCCGACTTCCCGTACCTCAAGGCCCCCTCCTTAAAACGTTAATTCAGACTACATTATAAAAACAAATTGCCCGCCGGTAAACCAAACTTTACCGACGGGCTTTGTTTTTCAAATTCTAACGAAACAGGTAGTTACGCCTCCGAATAATTGCTTGTTACCTTTCCTGTTGAATCGCAAACCATCTTCAATGTATATTTTTGAGACTGAAGCAACGTCTTTGCAGTACCGCTTACCTGTGCATATGCCTTCTTTGTTGTTATTTTCCCACTTGAAATCTTTGGAGTGCTTTTCCATAAACTTCCTGACGAAGCCTTAAAATTTCCGGCTGCATCACTGACACTGCAGGATACGCCTGACGTATATTTAAATTTGGCACTGATACTTATTGTATAAAGAAGTGCCCCCGTGCCTGAAAAAACTTCCTTTTTTGAACTTGCACTGTAAGTTTTGGACGTTGCCGTTGTTGCTGCAAATTCGGATGTAGTCGTCACAACATACACAAGATTATTCTCGTGGTCTGTCTCAATTTCCGTGCTTACAATCGCTGCCCCATCAATCTCATCAAGATGCAATTCAACTCCTGTATTTTCTTCAATTGCCGCTATTACCTCATCTCTGCTGTCTATGTTATTTACTTCCACGTATTCAATCAAATCAAAATCATCGTTTGCTGTATCTGCAAATGCAGATACCGTAGATGAAGTAAACATCAAAATGGCAATAGCCAGTGAAATTAGTTTTTTCATGATTCTCCTTCCTCCTCTGCAATTTCACTTATTTCAACCGTCAAAGTTTGATCTTCCTCGGGAGATTTCCAATAATAAAATATGGTGAAAATGAAATATAAAAGAACCGCTAACAGAACTATCTCAGCCGCAGTAATTATTGCCCGGGAAATTGTTTTAGTGCGGTTCTCTGACAAGTTGTTGGCTTTCGCCTGCTCGTATTGCAATTGTTCAAGAATTTCCGCGATTTGTTCAAGATCTGCGGAATTTTTGCTTGATTCAAAATTCTCCCGTTGCTCTTTGTCTACCCCCAATGCTGCATACAAATCGCTTTCCGTTTCACTGCTGATGCCAACCAAGCCTTTTTCCCACTTGGATATTGTCTGATGTGACACATGCATACTCTTTGCCAGTTCAGACTGTGTCATTCCGCAGGCTATTCTTAAACTTTTCAGTTCATTTCCTGTCATCTTTTCCTCCCGAAAATCATGCTCCACCCGGCGAAAATTCCGGATCCCCGGCACTGTATTCCGTTGAATACAAAGGCTGTCCCGTTACGGCATTGATAAAGGTATTGTAATTTGAATATGAATCATCACCGTCTTTTTTTCCGAGGAAACTCACATTCCAAATAGGGCACAAATACACGGTTGCCACAACAGTATCTCCATACACCGCAAAATTGACGTTATCCTGCTTCTCAATCGAATACTCAATCAAAGGAATATACATCAGTCTTTCGGCGTATATATATGCCTCATCAAATAATAAGGAATCGGCCTCGTGTTCTATTGCAAGTCTGACACCGTTTTTTATATCGTCGACAGATAATACATCCAAATCCGACTCAAGGGTTTCGGTAATGCTGTAGTCGGCACTGTTTATCTCATATTTTGCATTCCCGTCTATACGGTAAACCGCATTGAATGCATAACCCAACGATGTTTCCAAAATGCCCTCCCACTGCCATACATTATTCGGATTTCCATATTCCGAACATATGGGAATGTCGTCCACACACTTATATAAAATATATCTCTCCACCGTGTCGGTACCATAATGCTCACTGACATTTCCAAAGGGATATTTCGATAAGTCCAACGTAAAATGAAGCGACGCATACCCCTCGGCATTTTCGGGAAGTTCGCCGTCCGCCGAATCAACCGTTTCAATCACTGTTTCGTTATCGGAATCATAATCAACACCGGTATTCCTGTCATAAGCACCGTCACCGAAATAAAAAAATTGGTCAAAGATATCGTAATCGGGCATTTTGGAACTTTTGCCCAGGTCACTTTCAAACAACGCGGTTGTCTGCTCGACACCTGCCGTATATTTCGCCTTGTAAATATTTACCTTGGAAATTTCGGTTCCGGTTATATAAATGTTGTCGGAATATCTTATCGGCATACCGTTGCCCGAATATTCGGTAGTTTCTTCCGTCTCGATATTCTTAGTTTCAACAACCTCTTCCGTATCGCTTTCCGTTGTTTCGCGGACAGCCTCCGTCCCGCTTTCCCGCTTTTCCGTGATTTCGCTGAACGGAATGTGTTCCTCACCGCCTGTTGTTTCATTTTCAGGAACTTGTCCGGAACACCCGCTGACGGTCATGGCTGCCAACAAAAGACAAATGAATTGTTTCATCAATTTTTTGTTTTTCATCCGTAATTCTCCTTCATGTACAGTTCCAAACGCGATGTAAGCGATTCCACAACCTCATCAAACGGTTTATTTTCATCGTAATAAGCCCGAATCTCATCCTCTGCTATGTTGGTTGCTCCCCAATCGTAAAATTTGACTGTATCACCGGACAACGCCGCCTCTTTCCAATCTTCCATTATGTCCGGATCTATTTTTTCCCTTCCAGTAATTTCCTGTATGCGTTTAATACCGCTTCTCATAACCTTGTCTGACTCGGGAACCGAATCAGGGGTTTCCAGGTATCCAATATATTTGTCCAGAACCTGTCGATTGACGGGAATTGACTGATTTACGGTCAGAAGTGTCTGCACCCGTTCCGAAAACATGTAGGAAATCACCTGCCAGCAAACGTCGGGGTGTTCACTGCTGTCGGATATGGCTACCAATCCTGATGGATACATCAGATGTATCGAGCCTTCAAGCGAAGGATAACCTATAAATCTAATACGCCCTCCGGCAGCCTCCTCACCACTAACAAAATCAGTAATTTCATTGCTGATACCCAATTTCAGGATATATTCGTTATCCATCAACGAATTCATATCGTTATATTTTTGTTCTCCTGTTATGGGGTTAACGCCCTCCGTTACCGCATAGGTCAATATCTTTCCAACCGTTTCTTCGTTTAAATTCCCGGATAAATAAATCCGTTCAAGATCGTTCAGATAAGAAAACCCAAACAATTCCGTCGCATATAAATCTCCAAACAACGTGTTTTCCGGAAACATTTCCCTCAGTTCATCCCAGGAAATATCGTTGGACTCAAAATTATCGGCTAGCCCAAAAAAACCGTCCATCATATAAGAAGAAAATACTCTGTAACAACTGCCGTCTTCATTTGTGAAAGCATTCATGATATTGTCTGATATCTGGTTTTTAACAGCCTCATCGTTTTCCATATACCCGCTCATGTCAACAACCATTCCGTTCAATCCGAAATAATTGTAGTCAAACGTTTCTCCATAAAAAATATCCGGTGCGTTTCCCTGATTGAAATACTGAATCAATTCGGCAGTTTTACTTTCAGCTTCCGCGCTGGTGAGATACCCAAAATCCTCACCATAATCTTCCAAGATTACCCTGTATTCATCGTTTTCAGTGTTAAACAGATACCGACACCACTGAATCGCCAAATCGTCGTCTAATCCATACCCTCCTATGGTGATTTTTTCCTTGTTTGAATTGTCAATTGAGCTGTCGTACTCAAAAAAAAGCATTTCAATGTCTCCACCTGCATAAATGTAGGATTTACCGAAGTGGGCGTCATCCATACTGTGCCATTCCGGTTCCATTAACAATGACATCTCCTGCGGCTTTATATCCACATCGTTCCAATCGGCAAGCATACTTAATTCGCCAGCGGCAAGATCTATTTTGTATTCCCCGACGTCGTCGATATAATAGCCGCCAAAGCAACACATTTCGGGATACATCTCCGTAAACATGCTGCTTTTTGCAACTTCTTCATAAAAGCCCGTCGTAAAATCCACTTTAAAGTACGTATATCCGCCGGTATCATCGTCATATGTAACCACATAATCGTTGCCGTCGGCTTCAAAATACGGATAATCCGATGCGTAGGTGGTTTGCCCGTCGAGTTTAATCTGCCCTTTTGAATTACCCGCATCGTCAACAAGCGTAATTTTATCGGATTCCAAAACAACTATTCCGTCATCACCCGAAGCAATACCTTCAATTAAATGTCCTTCATTAAATTCAATTGTATTTACCAAGCTTCCGTTTTCAGGGTTATACAGCACAATTTCGTTGTTGTTTGTGTAATAAACCATAAATCCTTCATACATGCAATACGGAGATTGATTTCCTTCCATGTCGGTTTGCGAAACAATTTCACCGTCACCGTTTATGACATTTATTGTAGTAATAACTTCAGCATCCTTGCTATACACAACCGAAACATAATAGTTACCGTCATCATAAAACACTCCGGTCAAGCCGCTGTCGTATCTTTCTTTGCTCTCCAGGTAACAAACATGTTGGGCATATCCGTTATGCCCCTCTACATGTTCGTCTGTTTTCAGGCTATTGCACCCACATAAAAAAATTGTCGACGACAGCACAACTGCCGTCGACAATTTTCCCAAATTTTTAATTTTTAACTTTTCTCCCATTTCCTTAAGTTTCCCCCATTTAATTTCCCAAATTACGGTTTCCAGTTAAATGAGCAAGTGTAACTTTTATTATAATTGGAATTAGTTGCTAATACATATGAGCCCGGCTTTCCGTAACCACTATTGTAACTATAGTAATACCCGTTACCCACTTTGCTAAATGCCGCAAGTGCCCCGGCCCTCTTTTTGACCGATCCGCCACTTTCGTATGTTCTTATACGGGCATACACATATTTACCGGTAGGAATACTATTAGTGGGTAGGCCATCAAATGTCACGGTGGACAATTTGCAATAATATGTACTGTGAGTCCCCGATGTAAATGATTTTACGGATGTATATCCTATACCTCCCGCCGAAACGGTTACAGCCGATGACTTAATCGGAAACATTGACGGTGCCAAAGCCAGCACCAAAACCAAAGCCATAGTTTTCAAAAGATTTTTCTTCATAAAGGTCCTCCTTTATTCCCCATAGTTTAGGATTAATTTTGTATATCCCGTTTGCAAACAAAATAACCTGATTAGAATTTAGTGTTGTTACATTGAAATATCAAGCAAAATCCGGTTGCATTTTGCACTTTGTTGGTTGCATTTTGCACTTTTGGGCTAAATCATGGATTTTCCACCGATTTTTTCTTGTTTTGAGAAATCGCAAAATAAGCATGAAAAAACCCCGAATGATGTTCGGGGTCTTTGTCCGGGTGGAGCGGGATACGAGATTCGAACTCGCGACTTTCACCTTGGCAAGGTGACACTCTACCACTGAGTTAATCCCGCGTGCCTGAATATTATATTTGCGGGGTTATTTTTTGTCAATAAGGTTTTTTATCCTTTCGCAAGACCTTCGAGGATGTCGACGCATTTGTCGATTCCTAGGGTGCTGCTCGAAAGACAGATGTCGTAGTTAACCGCGGCCCCCCACTCCATGTCGGTGAAGTACTTGTGGTTCAGAGATCTTCTCTTGTCCATGTCCTTAAGTCTCTTCTCGGGCTTCTCGGAAGTCTCTCCGTAAAGATCGACAATTCTCTTCTTGCGAAATTCCAAGTCGGCGGAGATATAGACATTCAGGACCTTATCGTATTCCCTCAGGATGTAGTCGGCCGAGCGTCCGACAATTACGCAGTTCTTGCCGTCGTCGGCAATCTGTCTGATTATTTTGCTTTGCTCGGACCAGATGTAGTCACCGGGGCTCATGCCGCCCATAACACCCGGAACGGCGTTCATGCTGTCGAAGCTGAAGGAGAACAGTGTTTTACCCGGAGCCCTCTCGCCCTTCTCGGCGACAAACTCCTCCGAGAATCCGGTCTGCCTTGCGACCGATTCGATGATTTCCTTGTCGTAGTATTCGTAGCCTAAGCGGTTTGCAAGTTCTTTTGCGATGGACCTGCCGCCGCTGCCGAACTGCCTTGAAACGGTGATAATTCTGTAAGACATAAGACACCTCCGTTAAACTTTTTCGTTAGAAATATTTTACAACAAATCAGTCGAATTCGGTTTGAAAATCCACGGCGAAAGCCTCATCCACAAGGTCTAAATACGCGTCGAGTTTTTCTTTGAGGTGCGGATACTCGGAAAATTCTTCGTAGGAAATCAGGCCAGACAGATAATACTCCATAAGTGTAGCGCGGTCTTCCGTGGAATATGTTTTCGAGTAGTTGTCGATGAAGTAGACGTCATCCGCGCTCCCCTCAAGATTCCAGTATGTGTAGAAAATGTCGTCCGCGTCCACGGCCTCACCGTCCTGCCCGCGGTAGAGGTTATAGTATGTAAATCCCCCGGGGTTCATGGCGCTCCACCAATCTTCGTCGAGGAACCCGTCGCGCCACAGCTTGTGGTCCGTGGTGTGCGCAAGTTCGTGGTAGACGGTGCTGTCCCCGAAAAAGTCGTTTGCTATATCGAAAACAAGAACCTCATTTTGCCCGATCTCCGAAGAGAAGGCGTTCGCGTTATCCACGGTGTACTCCGAAAGCTCGCTCGGGGAGATGGTGCCGCAGAGGTGAATTTCCAACGTGCGCGCGGAAATTTCGGAGAGTTGCTCAAGGAATCCTTCCGGGTATGCGCCCAAAGTTCTGTCCAGGCCCTCGAGCGCATATTCGATTTTCGCCCCGTCCTCGCAGGTGTCGAGAGTGTAGTAAGAGTGGTGCGTCCTGATGTTTTGCCCGATTGCGATCGTGACGCCGTACTTCTCCTCCAGCTCCTCCGCGAAATCGGACACTTCCCCGTAGTCCTTCCCGGTTACTTCAAAATCCGTTGTGCCTTCTTCAGGGTCGAATGCGTTTGCTTCCGGTGTTTGCTCCGCATAGTTCCAGATATAAATTTTTTGCACGTCGTCGTTTATGTCGATCAGAGCGAAAATAAAATATGTCTGTCCGAGTGCATACGGCGAAGTGCGCTCGTATAACGCGTTTGCCCAGTCTTCCTCGGTCGCGTCGTCCCCGAGCAAATTGCTCGATGCCGCTTCCCATATGGTCTTCGGCATCTTTTTCGTCGTAAGGTCGTGCGTGACTTTGTCCCCGATTGAGATGCAGTACCCGTCCTCTTCGAAAAAATCCCAATAGCACAGATTGTCTCCGCCGTCGTATTTTTGCTCGACCCAGTCGTCGCTTGTGTATGTTCTCTCTGTATTTCCATCCGGGGTGACTTCAAAATAAACGTCTCCGTAATCGTCGGTGTCGTCAGTAGCCTCAAACAATATCGTTTCGTTTCCGGTCCTGTACGAGGGGTAGGCATCGAAATATTTCGCCGGTGTCTCGAAAACCTTTTCAAAGCCGCCGTTCCCGTCTTCCTTCAAAATAAAGCTGCCGTAAACATAGTAAAATTCACCGTCTTCGCAAATCACGTAATTTGCGGCACAGTCTTCGTCGGGTTCTTTTATTGTGCCGTCCTGCGTGTATACGGTGGCCGTCGCGGTGCTTGAGACAACCAGAGGATCGACGGAAATGAAAGTCGGATATATATCCGTTTCCTCTGCCGTGACCGCATCCTCATACGAATATGTTCTGCCGTTTTGAAGGTCCATGGCTCTTTTGCTGTATATCTTGCCTTCTTCGGTTGTCTCCTCGTAGATTGCGACCGGAATGTCGCCGTCCATATAGACATACTTGATTGTGCCGTAGTCTTCAAAAAATTCCGTTATGTCGTAAACACCGGAGTCCCCGACCTCGTAATCCCCGAGTTCGTATACATATGCGGGGACTGTCGGCTGCGCCGTTTCCTGTGCGGGATCTGTTTTCGGGTCATCAAAAGTTGTTTCCTGCACACATGCGGAAGCCGAAAAACACAAAAATCCCAAAATGAAAACCAATACTTTACCCGATTTTTTCATGAGATAAGATTAACATATCGAGCCTCCCCAAGTCTTTGCCTTGTCAATAGGAATTTTTGCGAATTTTATGTCCACGCTGTGTGGACAGTCGAAAAGAACATGCGTTCTTTAACGCGGTAAAGCCCCTATTTGCCTGAATCGATTTTTTGTAAATCGGTCGTAACGGTTTTGTCAAGAATTTGTAATAAAATTCTCAAACGCCCTGATTTCGGGCTTGTCGGGACGTTTTGCAAAGCGAATGCTTGTTTTTGAGTTATCAACAAAGTTTTGAACATTTTGAACATTTTTGATTTGTTTAATATGCGTGCATCTTTGCTATAATTGATGAAATCAAATGAAAACAGAGGCCTTTCATATGTCCGATATCAAAGAACTCGCCGCGGCCGCAAAAGAGGCTTCGTTCCTCACCGCGACACTTGACTCCGACCTTAAAAATTCAGCCCTTTCAAACATAATTGATTCTTTGGAAAGGTCCCGCGATGAAATCTTTAAGGCCAACGAAAAAGATTTATCCGCCGCTGAGGCTGACAATCTTGAAGCACCTTTGCTGAAACGTCTCAGATTCGACGAACACAAACTGTCCGACTGCATCGACGGCATCAGAAGTCTCATAACTTTAGACGACCCTGTGGGCAAGGTCACCCTGCAAACGGAACTTGACGATGGCCTTATGCTGCGCCGTGTCACCTCCCCGATCGGGGTCATCGGCGTTATCTTCGAAAGCCGTCCGGACGCTCTCGTCCAGATTGCAACACTCTGCCTTAAGAGCGGCAACGCCGTGTTCCTCAAGGGCGGACGCGAGGCAGCAAACACCAACCGCGCGCTTGCAGGCATCATTTATTCCGCAGGCGTTGCGTCAGGCTTGCCTGCGGGCTGGCTCAATCTTTTGGAGTCCCGCGAAGAAGTTTCTTCAATGCTCTCACTGTCCGAGTACATCGACCTCATAATCCCGCGCGGCTCGAACGAATTCGTTCAGTACATAATGGCAAACACAACAATCCCCGTCTTGGGCCACGCCGACGGTGTCTGCCACACCTATGTGGATTGCGACTGCGATCCTGCGACCGCAATAAAGGTTTGCCTCGACGCCAAGACACAATATGTCTCGGTGTGCAACGCAACCGAAACCATCCTGGTCCATGAGTCTTTAAAATCCACTGTCCTTCCGGATTTGGTACAGGCCCTGCGCGACAAGGGCGTCGAAATCTTCGGTGATGAGTATATATGTTCCGCCTTCGGTTGCTCTCCGGTGTCCGAATGGCACCACGAATACCTCGACATGAAAGTTTCAATTAAAATTGTTTCCTCGGCGGGCGAGGCCGTCTCACACATAAACAAATACGGCTCGGGCCACACCGACGCCATAATCACCGAAAACACTGAGACCGCCGATCTGTTCATGGCCGCAGTCGACTCCGGCTCCGTGTTGGTTAACTGCTCGACACGCTTTGCCGACGGCTTCCGTTACGGATTCGGCGCCGAGGTCGGAATATCCACCTCCAAAATCCACGCCAGAGGCCCGGTCGGTCTCGAGGGCCTGGTCTCATACAAATACAAACTCACGGGCCACGGCGACATCGTTGCCGACTACGCTTCGGGCGCAAAAAAATTCAAACACAATAAAATCATCTAAGGAGATTACACAAATGGTTGTATCTGTTGCATCGGATCACGCAGGTTACGAGCTTAAATGCTTCGTTGAAGAACACTTAAAGGAAATGGGACATGAGGTCCTCGACGGAGGCGCCCGGTCCGCAGATGTCCCTTTCAACTATGTTGAGGCAGGCCAAAAGGTCTGCGAAGACATCCTCTCGGGGAAAGCCGGGCGCGGGATTGCCATCTGCGGCACCGGAATCGGCATCTCCATCGTCTGCAACAAGCACAAAGGAATCCGCTGCGGCCTTTGCACCAACGAATACATGGCCCGCATGAGCCGCCAGCACAACGATGCCAACGTCTTATCGTTCGGTGCCCGTGTCGTCGGCAGAGCCCTGGCCCTCGCGATGGTCGACGCCTTCTTCTCGGAAGACTTCGCAGGCGAGAGACACGCCGTCCGCGTCGCCGACATCTCCGCCCAGGAAGACCGCCTGTTCAAATAATTTTTAAGCAGTAACTTTTTCAGCAACTTTTTTCAAAAATGTTGCTAAAAATATTGCTAAAAATTCATTTAGGAACTTTTTTAGGAACTTTTTTCAAAAAAGTTCCTAAAAAAATTGCTATTGAAAAAACCGCCGCGGATTGCGACGGTTTGATTTTTGGAGCGGGTTACGAGGCTCGAACTCGCGACATTCAGCTTGGGAAGCTGACACTCTACCAACTGAGTTAAACCCGCGTCTTGGAAAATATTAAAACGAGCAAAGCCTTTTGTCAAATTGAAGTCGGGGGGGCGTCAACGGGTGCCATGACAATGCGCGGGTCATCGGCAAACTTGCAGAAATCGTCGGCAAATTCGTGGCGGAAACCGTCCTTTTCGTACGGAATCCAGAATTGAATGTTTGAGAAATTCGCCCAAAACAGAATGTAAGCCATCTGCCTGCCGCCCTCCGATGACATGACGGTCCTGAGCAGGTCGGAAAACCAATTTTTTACAAGGTTGCCCGACGGGGCCAAACCTTCGTAGTATTTGCCGTCCGGCGTGTCGCTGTAACTGCGGTAGCCGCACTCGGTGAAAGCTGCGATTTTCGAGTGTTGGCGGGCGCAGGATGCAACGCGGTCCAAAGTCTGCGACAGTCTCTTCCAGAAGCCGTCTCCCTTGTGCGGATGGTCGTGGTACCAGTCGACCCCGAGGACATCGACGATGTCGTCGCCCGGATAGCGGGACATGTAGGACTCTTCGCTCTTTGCGGGCCCGTTCGGCGAATAGCACACGGCGAAATTGGTAACACCTTTTGTGCCCATCAGATAGTCTATGGTGTAGCGGAAAAGCTCTATGAACTCGGCATCTGTCAGGTAAGCCCTGCCCCACCAGAACCAGTCACCGTTGCATTCGTGGAAAATGCGCAGAAGCATCGGGATTTTGTTGCCGGCAACATCGACGCACTCCTCGGCAAAATCTGCAATCATGTCAAGGAAGCGCAGATATTTGGCATTCAGATCGCCCCCGGGCATTATGCGGTGCCCGCAATCGCCCTCGATAATGTTCGGGGTGTAGTCGATGTACTTGTCGCCTCCGAGCGAAAAATTCGGCATGTGCGAGGAAAGCGTTATGAGGCAACCTTCCTTGTGCAGATTCTTAACAACCTTAATCAGGTCCTGCATGTTGCCCTCGTAGCCGGTAAAACTCAAAGTGTCCACGCCGACGACGGCAGGCATCTTCCCTGTCAGGCGCGAGACATCGGACTCCGTACCGTCCTTACGCTCTATGCTCACGCCTATATGCCCGGCATTTTGATGCCCGAAAAGAATCTGCTCCGACTTTCCGTACCCCTCAAGGGTCTCCAGAAACCGCATTACGCCTTCGTCACGTTGGTATTTCATCTCAGCCTTCTTCCGTTGTGCCGCCCTTGGCGGTGAAGTCTCCAAACGGATCTTCTATATCGTTGATGTCACCGCCCAACTTTTGTATTGCGGACATCATCTCATAGAAAAGATTGCGCTCGATTGTCTTCTGATTGCGATTGATATAATTCTTAAACATATTAACGGCCCTATCGTCCCCGTAATCGGCCAGACAGATAACCGCATAGATTTTATTGTCCATGAACCTGAACGAGTGTCTCAAAGCCTGGTAAATCTCCTCAGAGGGCTTTTCCTTGCCCATTGCGGTCAGCATTATGACCAGATCCTCACACGGGCCCGTGAGGCCTTGGTCGTAATTATTCTCAAGCATCTCGATAACAAACGGAACCGAGATATCCGGGAAGTGCTCGACATAGTCCGCAATGGACTCGGCAACAAAATCGCGTGTCACGGGATAACTCATAAATCTGTCGATGACAGCCTTAATAAACGCAGGCTCCTCCATCTTTATCAGAACATCCAGGCACGCCTTAACGCGCTGGAATTCCATCTCGAAAATCGTGTTGTCGTCTCCGACCTCATCCTCGGTCCACGCCGCCTGTCCTATAACATTGGCGCAATATTCCTTAACGCGCTCGGGATCGGGGAACGCCGCAATTGTTGCGGTTAAGCACTCCGGCACACCGCGATCCAGGTTAACCGCGCAGTATTCGAGGCACTCGGTCAGTTCTTCAAAACCCATCTCCTCGAAAACCTGATACATGGACTTGCCGCCCAACTTCTCATCCGGCTCTTCTTCCAGATTTCTCGTGGCAATTATGGTCTCCGCCTCGGCAACGCGCTGCAGATACTGTTCGTAAGTCACGTCCTCCTCACCGGGCGGAACGTCATCCAATTTGTCGGAATATTCGTCAATCTTTTGTTCCAGGATAAGCGCCTCAATCTCATCGTAGCGCTTGAGCATTTCAATAATTTCAGATCTCATAAAAAACATCCTTTGTTTGCTTGTACAATCTATATTTTACAGCACTTTCAGACTTTGTTAAACACGAAAAAGGCCTGCCCCGCAAGGCAGGCCCCTTTGTTATTTCAATCGGTTTACTGCCCCTTCACCACAAAAGGTCTTTCGGTACTCATCGAACTGTCAGTCGTCCCCTTCGGCAGGAGAACGATTTCGATTGCCTCAAGCCTGTAACTGTAGCCCGTGGTTCCGGATGTCTCACCGTTCTTCGCCCAGTCGAGCCAGCCGAAATTCTGTGCGTGCACTCGATAATAAACATCATACTGTTCCGCCATTTCACCGGTGAGATTTATCTGGATGGCCTCAAGTCTCAGAGACTGTCCGGACGTTCCTGCCATCGCACCATCCGAAACCCAATCCTGCCAACCGATGTTCTGCACATGCGTTCTGTATGTGATGCCACCCGGGCAAGGCTGATTTGCCAGCGAAATCTTGATGCCTTCAAGTCTTAAAGACTTACCGGATGTTCCGGACATTATTCCTTCGCCGACAAGACCCTGCCAACCGACGTTCTGCACATGTGTCTGATATCTCACGCGTGCAACGTGGTAGGGCGTTGTTGTGGCGCCCGGCGCGTTGCCACCCTTGGCAACCAACTTAATCTGTATGGATTCGAGCCTGTAGGAGTAACCTGCGGTCCCCGCAACCTCTCCGTTCTTTGCCCAGTCAAGCCAGCCGAAATGCTGAGCGTGTACACGATAGTAAACATCGTACAGCTCCGCCGCATCGCCCGTCAGTTCAATCTGAATCGCTTCAAGTCTCTTCGACTCACCCGATGTTCCGGCAGCATCGCCGTCGTACTTCCAGCTCTGCCAACCGTAGTTCTGCACATGTGTCTTATAGCGTATTCCGCCGGACGCTCCGTTCAACTTGATGTTAATTGCCTCAAGCCTCAGCGACTCGCCGGTCGTGCCTGCGGATTGTCCGTTGGATTTCCATTCCTGCCAGCCGTAGTTCTGCACATGCGTCCTGTATGTGACGCCGGAGATTGTGAATGTTTTCGATACAGAGCCCGTATAACTTCCCTTGCCCGTAATCGTAACCGTGGCCTCTCCGGACTCTGTGTTGTTGCTGTAGGACACCGTGTAGTCCGTGCCGTTTGTCAGAGTAGTGTTGCCATCCTTAACCGTTACGGAAGGCGTCTTTGCCTTCCCGTCGTAGATGTAGGATGTGGTCCCGAGAGTTACCGTCGTCTTGGAAATATCTTTCTTTACGTTAAGCGTGTAACTTGCGCTCTGTCCCGCAACCGTCACCGTTATTTTTGTGCTTCCGACCGCAACCGCCGTTACCTTTCCCGTGGAAGCATCCACTGTCGCAACGGAAGTGTTGCTCGACGTCCAGGAAGCACCGTCGTAAACGGCCCAGGTCCTTGTGGGAGTGCCGATTCCCGTTGTAGTGAACGTTGCCAAAACCTCAGCCGTATCGGTTGCCCCGACACCCAAAGTCGTTTGTCCTGAAACCTCCAAAGAGTCAAGGAAATCGCCGTCTATTTCGACAATCTGAGTCTGAGACCCGGATGTGCCGCGGGCTGTCTCGGTAAGGCCGGAAGTCGCCGAGGTCTGCATGGCAAGCGCTCCCCATCCGCCGTAAGGCGAGTTGCCCCCGTCGTCCTCGGAATATTTAAAATATGCAAGGCCCACATACTCCGTATTCGGGTTAATCAGCGCATAGTAATGGCCGTATGTGTTTCCCGTCTGTCCCGTGTAATCTTCCCTCTCGTCTTCCCACTGGGATATGCCGTAGGACATACCGTTGGAAGAAGAATACCAGTTCCATGCCAGGCACTCGCTGCTTCCGTAACTCTTATCGAAAAGATTGCGGCTTACCGTAAAACACGATTTACCGTTTGGCCTTGTATGGCTGAGATTTATATCGGCCTCTGCCGCTCTGATCTCGGCTATCTGTTCGAGCTCGGCAGACCATTTAACCGGCACATAATCGCCGTTGGCCTTGGCAAGCTGTGCCGCCGACGGACTTGCGCCGTAATCCGTATCCAAGGAAAGCTTCGTGGAAGATCCGTAGGACTTCGGCTCCCCGTTGCGGCATGCCAAATATCTGATTAAATTAATCTGCTGCAAAATCGCATCTTTACCTGTGGTATAAAACGATCCGTCAACGGCAATAAAGAAATTACCGTCATCGGGCTCGTCCACATCGGTCGTTAAGATTCCGCCCGCAAAAACGATGCCCGACAGCGCCGCGACAATCGCAACAAGCGTAACCATAAACGAAAATTTCCTGAGAATGTTCTTCATAAGTACCCCTCCTTGATTTGTTACTACTATTATATTGTCTCTCAAACAAAATAAAACAACTAATTCGGACACAAAAAAAGTTGCCCTGATAAGAGCAACTTATTGGAGGTACCACCCGGATTTGAACCGGGGAATCAGGGTTTTGCAGACCCATGCCTTACCACTTGGCTATGGTACCGAAGTGGTGACCCGTACGAGAGTCGAACTCGTCACTCCACCGTGAAAGGGTGGTGTCTTAACCGATTGACCAACGGGCCTTTTATGGTAGCGGCAGTGGGATTCGAACCTACGACCTGCCGGGTATGAACCGGACGCTCTGGCCAACTGAGCTATGCCGCCATAAAAATCCACCGCATTCGCGGTGCTTAAGAATTTTAGCAACATAAACACGGCATGTCAAGAAAGGATTTTCCACCAAGGCCATTGCTGTATTTGTACGCGCAGGCGTACCATAGCGGGATACGCCCCTGAGTACGATTAGCAAATAAAAAGGGCTGCGGAATGCAGCCCTCTTGTTTGCCTTGATTCGATATCAAATTATTTGATCTCAAGTTCAGCGCCTGTGCCGTCGAGCTTCTTAACGAGTTCGTCAGCCTCATCCTTGGAAACGTTCTCCTTGAGGTTGACAGGAGCCTTCTCAACAAGCTCTTTTGCTTCCTTGAGGCCCAAGCCCATAACGTCCTTGACAGCCTTGATGACGCCCATCTTGGAATCGCCGAAGCTCTTGAGAACAACAGTGAACTCTGTCTTCTCTTCTGCTGCTGCAGCGCCTGCGCCTGCACCTGCACCTGTAGCTACAACTGCTGCTGCGGATACGCCGAACTCTTCCTCGATAGCCTGCTCGAGCTCGTAAAGCTCTGTTACTGATAATGCCTTGATTTCATCAAGAATAGCGGTAATTTTCTCACTAGCCATTTTATTTTCCTCCTAATAAGTTAATGGTTAATTAAGACTCAGCCGGGGCGTCCTCAGCGGGTGCCTCAGCGGTTTCCTCTGCAGCGGGTGCTGCTTCTTCTGCGGGTGCCTCCTCTGCTGCGGGTGCTGCCTCTTCTGCAGGTGCCTCAGCTGCGGGTGCCTCCTCTGTTGCTGCAGGTGCCTCGGCAACTTCTCCGCCTTCTTCACGCTTCTCGGCTACTGCTTTGATGAGCATAGCGAGCTTTGTGAGAGGGAAAAGCAAGCCATAAACAACCTGGCTGTAAAGAACCTCGGGGTCCGGAATCTTGGAAAGGGCAACGATTTCGTCTTTGGTTGCAACCTTGCCTGCGATAACTCCGCCTTTAACCTCAAGAGGCTCAATGTCCTCAGCATATTTGCAAAGAATCTTTGCCGGAGCCGTGATGCTGTCGGAAAATGCGACTGCGGTAGGTCCCTCGAAAATCTCGTCAAGACCTTCGATTTCAAGGTTCTCGAAAACACGCTTTAAGGTTGTGTTCTTGATAACCTTGTATGTTACGCCCGCTTCACGCAATTCTTTACGCATCGCAGTATCCTGAGCAACCGTAAGTCCTCTTGCAGCAGCGAAAACAAATGTCTCGGCATTCTGCATGGACTCAGCAAGCTCTTCAATATGCTGTTGCTTCTGAGCAAGAATTTTCTCACTGGCCATATCGGTATTTCCTCCTTGTTTATTTTTTATTTAAAAACCCTCGCACCGAAATCGAGGCGAGGGTTTGAAAAAATTCTTTTTCTTTTCTCTTCCTCGGCGGGCGGTTTTCGAAAAACCTTTAAGGGACAAGTGCCCCGCCTGCTGTCTTCGGCAGATAAGGATATTTAATTAGGTTGAAGCCTGTATCAGCCTACAAACTTCTGGGCATTGACCTTGATGCCCGGGCCCATCGTTGCGGAGATGGAGCAGGACTTGATGTACTGTCCTTTTGCCGCAGCCGGTTTTGCCTTGATGATGGCGGTCATAATGGTCTTGAGGTTCTCTTCGAGTTTCTCCTGACCGAACGACACCTTGCCGATGGGGCAGTGAATGATGTTGGACTTGTCGAGTCTGTACTCAATCTTACCTGCCTTAACATCTGTTACGGCCTTGGTAACATCCATTGTAACCGTGCCTGCCTTAGGGTTAGGCATCAAGCCCTTAGGGCCCAAAACTTTACCCAAACGACCGAGCTTACCCATCATGTCGGGGGTAGCGATGATTACATCGAAGTCGAACCAGTTCTCATTCTGGATTTTTGCGATCATGTCGTCGTCGCCTACGTAATCCGCGCCGGCTTCCTTGGCTTCGTCAGCCTTAGGGCCTTTTGCGAGAACCAAAACTCTCTTTGTGCGTCCCGTTCCGTGAGGGAGAACGACTGCGCCTCTTACCTGCTGATCGGCGTGACGTGAGTCAACGCCCAGACGTACATGAATCTCAACTGTCTCATCGAACTTTGCCTTACCGGTCTCCTGAACGAGACGTACGGCATCGGAAGGATCGTAGAGTACAGATCTGTCTACAAGCTGCTTAATTTCAGTGTATCTCTTGCCTTTTTTCATACTCTGTTTCTCCTTTCCTCATCAGTCGTAATTGACAACGATACCCATGCTGCGGGCCGTACCTGCAACCATTCTTGCGCAGGCCTCGACATCAGCTGCGTTAACGTCGGGCATCTTGATTTCCGCAATCTTCTTGCAGTCCTCAAATGTTACCGTTGCAACCTTCTGAGTGTTGGGCTTTCCGGAACCCTTCTCAATCTTTGCTGCTTTCTTGAGCAAAACCGGTACCGGAGGAGTCTTCGTAATGAACGAGAACGAGTGATCGGCATAAACCGTGATGACAACAGGGATAATCATTCCTGCGTCCTTGGCTGTTCTTTCATTAAACTCTTTCGTGAACTGCTGGATATTGATTCCGTGCTGTCCGAGAGCTGGTCCTACCGGCGGCGCTGGTGTTGCTTTACCTGCAGGTATCTGTAACTTTACATAACCTGTGATTTTCTTAGCCATAGCGTGCCTCCCATTTAATTATTTTTTTATCTTCGAACGGGCAAACCCGTCTTAAGATGCTTAAACTTTCCTAACGTTTACAAAATCCAAAGTAACGGGCGTTTCTCTTCCGAAAAGGGTAACGACAACCGTAACCTGCTGCTTGTCCTTGTTGATTTCCTTGACAACGGCTTTGTTGTCGCGGAACGGACCGTCGGTGATTCTTACCAAATCTCCGACCTCGTAATCCACCTCGACCGAATCGACCTCGACCAGACCCATCGCAATAAGGTCTTCGTCTGTCATCGGGAGGGGCTTGTTGGGGTTAGGACCCACAAACCCGGTAACACCGTGGATATTTCTGATCAGATACCAGAGTTTCTTGTCGAAATCGTCGTCGTAACCGAACACCAACTTCAGGAAAACATAGCCGGGGTATCTCTTGTGCTCTGCCTCGTGTCTCTTTCCGTCGCGTGTCTCGATTGTCTTGTCGACCGGTACCTGTACTTCCTGAATAATCGACTGAAGACCCTGACCGTTGACCAGGTTCGTGATGGATTTCATTACTTTGTCTTCATACCCGGAGTATGTGTGAATTACATACCAACGAGCTTCTCTTTCTTCAGCCATCTATATATCTCCTCAATAAATCCGCAGAAATTAACCCTCGGCGGACTCCTCAGTTTCAGTCTCTGCCTCGGACTCTTCCGCAACCGTAGTCTCCTCGGCTGTGGTTGTCTCTTCCCCGGCGCTTGTCTCTTCGGTCTCAACGGTATCGTAGAAGCCGACTTTGTCGAGAAGCCAGCGTCCGCCGGAACCGATCAGCGTCAGATACACGGCAAAGAAAAGTATAACGAGCAAAACCACTGCGGAAGTGGCCTTGAGTTTGGTCTTGTCCGGCCAAACAACTCTTTTACCTTCGGCTACAACATCTTTGAATTTCTGCGCGATGCGCTTAAAGACATTGTTCTTCTTTTTATCAGCCATCTTAAAATCCTCTAAAGATTATTTTGTTTCCTTGTGCACTGTGTGCTTGCGGCAGAAAGGACAATACTTCTTGATCTCCAGTCTCTCTGTATCGTTCTTCTTATTCTTGTATGTCTGATAGTTTCTCTGCTTACATTCGGAACATGCGAGTGTCAGCTTGTCACGTGCGCTTGCCTTTGCCATTTCTTCAGCTCCTCTTCGTCCGTATTTTAAAGGCCTTTCGCGAAAAAATCCGCGCAATAAAAAAGACCTCAGCGGGTTTTAGCGTTGGTTAGTTTATCACGCGTGGGAATAAATGTCAACGAACTGTTTTTCGTTCGTTTGTCCGTGCCGATTATATCATTAAGTGGCAGTTCCGGAGGCAGATTTTTCGAAAAAACTGCCTCACAATCTGCCTCCGACAAAAAAGCCGCACTTGATTGTGCGGCTTTTGAGCATTCGATTTATTAATCAGCTACGGCGGCTGCGCAATTCTTTCTCGAGATCGTCGAGGGAAATGCCTTGGTCGACCATGAGAACCAGGAGGTGATACTCCAGGTCCGCAATCTCGGCGATTGTGGCGGTTTTGTCGTCCTGCACCGCGGCGATGGCGGTCTCAACGGCCTCCTCTCCCACTTTCTTGGCGATTTTCTCGGTGCCCTTTTCCATCAGGTAGTTTGTGTAGGAACCCTCGACGGGGTTTGCCTTGCGGTCCATGATTACGCTGTAAAGTTCTTTGATAATGTCCATCTTATTCTCCTTTTTCGTTCAGATCCCAGTCGTTCAAGTCTGTGAAAAAACAACTGTGGTTGCCGGTGTGGCACGCCGCGCCCGTTTGCTCGATTGTGTAAAGCAGGGTGTCGCGGTCGCAGTCGATTTTGCACCCGACGACTTTTTGCACGTGGCCCGAGGTCTCGCCTTTTTTCCACAAAGACTGTCTCGACCTTGAGAAGTAGTGCATGTAGCCTGTCTCACAGGTGAGTTTGAAAGCCTCGAAGTTCATGTAGGCGGTCATCAAAACTTCTCCGGTGCCTGCTTCCTGCGTTATGGCGGGAACCATGCCGTCTGAATTTTTCTTCATGTGCGCCCACATATCCAGCTCGCGCCCGATGCGCCTTACGGGTATTTTACAGTCTGCGAGGTAATCCTTCAAATCGGATATGCGAATCTCGCCGAAGTGGAATAAACTTGCCGCGAGGACTGCGTCCGCATGGCCCTTTTCGATGCCGTCTTTGAAATCTTCCATGCATCCGGCGCCTCCCGAAGCGATTACGGGAACTTTTACGTTATCGGCAATCAGACTTGTTATGCCGTTGTCAAAGCCGGACTTCGTGCCGTCCTTGTCCATCGAGGTGAGCAAGATCTCGCCCGCGCCCAAATCAACCGCGCGCTTTGCCCACTCCAAAGCATCCAAACCCGTGGGTTTGGTGCCGCCGGCGATTACGACTTCGTAGCCGGAGGCGAATCCTTCGCGGGCTTTGACATCAATTGCGACAACGATGCACTGCGCGCCGAACAGGTCGGACGCCTCTTTAATGAACTCAGGGTTTTTGACCGCCGCGGAATTGAGCGAAACCTTATCCGCACCGGCATTTAAGATTGCGCGGATGTCTTCGACCGTCCTGATTCCGCCGCCTACAGTGAAAGGAATAAAGACCTCCGAAGCGACGCGCTCAACCATGTCGATAACGGTGTCGCGCGCCTCGAGTGTTGCGGTTATGTCCAGGAAAACCAGTTCGTCCGCGCCTGAAAGATTGTACTCTTTTGCACATTCAACCGGGTCTCCGGCGTCGCGCAGAGACACGAAGTTCACGCCTTTGACGACGCGTCCGTCTTTAACGTCGAGGCAGGGGATTATACGTTTTGAAAGCATTTTTTCAAATCCACCTTTCCCTCGTAAATCGCGCGCCCGACAATGACGCCCGCGCAACCCGTGGTTTTTATTTTGTCGATGTCTTCGTCGGATGATATTCCGCCCGAAGCGATTATGTCGATTCCGGTTTTCTCAACCATTTCTTTGGTGGACTCGACCGCTGGGCCCTTCATCATGCCGTCTTTGGAGATGTCGGTATAGATAATTGTCTTAACCCCGATTGCCTCCATCTTTTGGGCAAAGTCTATCGCATTGATGCCGCTGCCCGAGGTCCACCCGGAGATTGCGACATCGCCGTCCTTGGCATCGATTCCGATTGCGATTTTATCGCCGTATTTTTCCACGGCAGATCTTGTAAACTCAGGATCTTTGATTGCCGCCGTTCCAAGGACAGCGCGGCTGACACCGTACTCTTCTATCCACTTTTGCAGGGTTTCCATGGTGCGGATGCCGCCGCCCGTCTCAACCTTCAAAGATGTGGAAGAAGCAATGCTTTTGATTATTTCGTGGTTTGTCGGGATTCCGGATTTTGCGGCATCCAAATCGACCACATGAATCCATTCGGCGCCGACTTCTCCGTACATACGCGCCTGTTCCAAAGGGGTTACGGCAAACGCGTCGACATCGTCGTACTTGCCCTGCCTTAAACGCACAACCTCGCCGCCCAGTAAATCTATTGCGGGAAGAATAATCATAAAGCTGTCCTCCGTGCAAATTTTCCGAGGATTACGAGGCCCGCCTCGCCGCTCTTTTCGGGATGGAACTGCGTCGCGAAAATATTATCCCTCTCAACGGCGCAGACATATTTGATGCCGTAGGTCGTATAAGCCGCGGCATCCGCTTCGTTGTCCGGGCAGCAATAGTAGGAATGTACAAAATAGACGTAGTCGCCTTCGGACAACAAAGTGCCCTTGACGTCCTCCAGATTGTTCCAGCCCATCTGCGGCACCTTAAGGCCCATATCCTCCGGGAATTTCACCACTCTCCCGGGAATGAGCCCCAAACCTTCGCACGGCTCGCCTTCCTCGGACCCGTCGAAAAGAAGTTGCATCCCCAGGCAGATTCCCAAAAGAGGTTTGCCGGACCAGGCGGCCTCCAGAACCGCTCTGTCCAGACTTTTCGCGCGAAGGGCGGACATGGCCGGGGCAAAAGCGCCGACGCCGGGCAGAATCACGCCTGTGGCGGCTTCGATTATCTTCGGGTCGGATGTGATTTGTGCCTCGTAGTGCAAATGGGCCAGAGCCTTTTGCACGGAAGCCAAATTCCCCATGCCGTAGTCAACTATCGCTATCAAGTCAGATTTCCTTTCCGGTGAGTCTTCTGTAGCACTCGCGGTATTTCTCGGCGGTCTTCTCGATTATCTCGGAGGGCAACGTCGGCGCGGGATATGTCTTATCCCAATCCAAAGTCTCAAGCCACTCGCGGAGATACTGCTTGTCGAAACTCTTCTGAGCGTGCCCGGGCTCGTAGTCCGCCAAATCCCAGAATCTCGAAGAGTCCGGTGTGAACATCTCGTCGGCCACGACCAACTTACCGTCGAGTTTTCCGAACTCGAACTTGGTGTCGGCCAAAATCAGACCCTTTGTCAAAGCGTATTCGGAAACCTTGTTGTAGAGCGCAATCGAAGCATCGCGCAAAGCGTTTGCGTCCTCTTCGCCAATCAGATCGACCAACTGCTCAAACGTAATGTTGATGTCGTGTCCCTCGTCTTCTTTTGTCGAAGGCGTGAACAGAGGCTGCGGCAATTTGTCGCCCTGGCGCAGGCCTTCGGGCATCTCGTATCCGCCGACCGTTCCCTTCGCCTTGTATTCCTTCAAAGCGGAGCCTTCGAGGTAACCGCGGACAATGCACTCTGCCGGCATCATCTTAACTTTTTTAACCAGCATCGAACGGCCTTCGAGTTCCTCTGCATATTTGTCCAAACCCATCGGATATTCCTTAGGATCGGTTGTGATTACATGGTTGGGAATAACATCCTTGGTGAAGTCAAACCAGAACGCGGAGATGGAAGATAAGACCTTGCCCTTGTCGGGAATAAGTTCGTCAAACACAACGTCAAACGCGGAGATTCTGTCGGTTACGACCATGAGCAGAGAGTCGCCCAAATCGTAAACGTTTCTTACCTTGCCTTTGACAAAGACCGGCATGTCGATAAAATCTGTGTCTTTAATTAACATATTTATTTCCTTCTTTCGATTTAGTAATCAAATTAAAGTGTACCCTTTGTGGAAACAACTTCGCCTTCGAAGCGAGGGTCTGTCTCGCACGCCTCACGTAAGCTGCGGGCCAAGGCCTTAAACATCGCTTCGGCCTTGTGGTGGTCGTTTGTGCCGTAGGGGCAACCGATATGCAAAGTGATTCCGGAATTAAACGCAAAACTTCTGAAAAACTCCTCAAACAGCTGCGTATCCATCGTCCCGCACATATCAGCGGCAAACTCACAGTTAAATACTATAAACGGACGTCCTGAAATATCCAAAGCGCAGACACCGAGAGCCTCGTCCATCGGAATGGAGGCTTTGCCGTAACGTCTGATACCGACTTTATCTCCCAAAGCCTGCCCTATTGCCTGCCCCAAAGCGATTCCGACATCCTCGACAGAGTGATGTGCGTCGACTTCGAGGTCGCCCTTGCAGGAGATGTTCATGTCGATGCCGGAGTGCTTCGACAGGGCCGAGAGCATGTGGTCAAAAAATCCGATTCCTGTGTCTATCTCATAATTGCCTTTGCCGTCAAGATCGACGGAAATTTTAATGTCCGTCTCCTTTGTTTTTCTTGCAAGTTCAGCCGTTCTGCCCATTTTCTTTCACCTCTCTGATTGCCGCGCAAAGCGCCCCGCATTCTTCATCGGTTCCGACCGTTATCCTTAAGTATTGCCCTATCACAGGCTTATTGAAATACCTTACAAGTATACCTTTGCCGCGCAGAATTTTATATAAGTTTTCGGCCCGGGCCCACAAAGGCTTTGCGAAAAGGAAGTTCGAGGATGAGGGCAAAACCTCAAATCCCAGGTTTTCGAGATTTGCCTTCAGTGTGCCGCGTGTCTTTATCACCTTCTGCCTGCACTCCTCGTAGTAAGAAGAGTCGCTGATGGCTGCGGCTGCGATTTTCTGCGCCAGGCGGTCGACGGGATAGGAATTAAACGAATCGCGGGCGCGAAGCAGCCCTTCAATCAGTTCTGCGGAGGCAATCGCGTATCCGACGCGAAGCCCCGCCAAACCGTAGGATTTTGACAGAGTCCTGACAACGACTATGTTAGGGCACTCCGAAAGTAAGGACACCGCAGTCTCGTATGGATCTTTGAAAGCGGCGTAAGCCTCATCGATCAAAACGACCTTTTCGGGGTTTGCGGAAGCAATTTTCTTAATGGCGTCCAAACCTATGGAAAGCGAGGTCGGCGCGTTCGGATTTGCTATCGCAATGCCGCCGCATTCGCGTCCCGTGTAGTCGTCCGGGTTTAGAACAAAACCTTCGCCCAGAGGCACATACTCAATGTTCACATCGTAAAAGTCCGAGTAAACCGGGTAGAAACTGTAGCCGATATCAGGCGTCAGCACAGGCTTTGATTTCTTCTCGAAAAACGTCTGCCAGCAAAGAGCAAGTACTTCGTCCGAACCGTTGCCCACGAAAACCTGCGACGGAAGAACCCCGTCTTTTACGGCAACCGCTTCCCTTACGGCAGTGGCGCTTGTATCCGGGTAGAGACGCAACTCGTCGATATCGAAGTTATCCAAAACCTCACGGCACTTAGGGCTCGGCGGATACGGGTTCTCGTTGGTGTTAAGTTTTATGACACGCTGCCCCGCCTTCGGCTGCTCGCCCGCAATATACGGTGTTATGTTGTTTATTTTCTCGTTCCAGAATTTACTCATTTATTCCTCGAATCTGACTCTGGCCGATGCCGCGTGGCATGTTAATCCCTCGCTGTCGGCAAAAGCCGCGACATCTTTGTAGACGTCCCTCAAAGACTCCTCGTTGTAGTTGATGACGCTCATCTTCTTATAGAAATCCCCGGTGTTAAGCGGCGAGAAAAATCTTGCCGTGCCGGATGTCGGGAGCGTGTGGTTGGGCCCGGCGAAATAATCTCCCAAAGGCTCAGGCGAATACTGTCCCAGGAAAACCGCACCCGCGTTGTTAATCTTATCGAGCATGCCTTCCGGATTTTCGACACAGAGTTCCAAGTGCTCGGGGGCCAACTCCTCCGAGAATTCGATTGCAGTGTCCGGATCCTCGCATACAACGATTGCCGCGTAGTTTGTAACAGACGATTCAAGAATCTCGCGCCTTGCGGCTGCCTCGGACCTTCTGTCGACTGCCTCTTCCACTTTGTCCGCAAGCTCTTTTGAATCCGTAAGCAAAATCGCCGAGGCAATCTTGTCGTGCTCTGCCTGCGCGAGCATGTCCGCCGCGACAAACTCAGGGTTGGCGGTCTTGTCGGCGATTATCAGAACCTCCGAAGGTCCCGCGAACATATCAATGTCGACCTGTCCGTATACAAGCCTCTTGGCCGTGTTTACAAATATATTTCCCGGACCGCAGATTTTGTCGACCCTCGGAATTGTCGCGGTGCCGTATGCCATCGCCGCGATTGCCTGCGCGCCGCCGACCTTGTAGATCTCGGTGGCTCCCGCAATAGACGCTGCCGCGAGAATTACGGGCGCAATCTTACCGTCTTTCCTCGGAGGCGTCGCGAAAACAATTCTTTTAACTCCTGCAACCGACGCCGGGATAACATCCATCAGGACCGTCGACGGCAACGGGGCCGTGCCGCCAGGAACGTAGACGCCCGCCACAGCCAAGGGTCTTACCTTTGCGCCTATCTTAGCGCCCTTGCCGACTTCCATCATGAAGCCTTCTTCCTTTTGCATCTCATGGAATTTGCGAATATTTGCGGCAGCGCGCTCCATGACACCCATCAGTTCGGGATCGACCTGCGTTTTTGCTTCCGCAATCTCTGCTTCGGTGACTCGCATTTCTTCGGCGGTTAATTTGCAGCCGTCGAATTTCTCGGTGTATTTGAGAACTGCCTCATCGCCGTTTTCTTTGATGTCTTTCAAGATGGCTTCGACCGTCTCGTTAACGTCGCGCCCGGCCATTTTGTTGCGAAGGCCCAAATCATCGCAAACGCTTTTGAGATTGTCTTTCGTACCCTCAATTATTCTGCATTTCATACGTTTACCTCTTTGCGAAGTTTTTCGATCATCGGCGCTATCTCATCGGACTTCATCTTCATCGACACGCGGTTGACGACAACGCGCGCGGAGATGTCGGCGACGGTTTCCAAAACAGTCAGGCCGTTCTCATCCAAAGTGCGGCCGGACTCAACGATATCCACGATACAGTCGGCCAAACCGATAAGCGGAGCCAATTCAACCGAACCGTTGAGTTTTATTATCTCAACGCTTTCGCGTTTTACATCCTCAAAATAATGTCTTGTGATGTTCGGATATTTTGTTCCCACGCGTTTGTTGGGAATCATGTCCAGGTTCAGATCGGGCCTGCCGCAGACACACATTCTGCACGCGCCGAATCCCAAATCTATAACCTCATACAAATCGCGTCCCTCTTCGAGCAGCGTGTCCTTGCCGACAACACCGATATCGGCGGCGGCATATTCGACATAGGTGGGAACGTCGGCGGGCTTTGCCATAATGAACCGTAACCCTGCGTTCTCATCCTCAAGAATCAGTTTGCGTGATTTTTCGCGTCCGGCGGTTACATCGTAGCCGCACGCTTCGAGAAGGTCCAAAGCCTTATCAGCCAGGCGCCCTTTGGATAAAGCAATCGTTAACATCAAACCTCCTCCTTTCCTATAAAGACAACGGTCTCGATACCGCACTCGGCGGCATAGGAATCAAGTTGTTCTTCGTCTCTTCCCATTGTATCCAAAACAACTACAGAGCCTTCAGCGCGCAGGTTCTCGGAGACTGAAATCGCCTTTTGCATTGCGCCCTCAGCATCTTTGTCGTATCCGACCAAAACGTCGGGCGTGACACCGGGCAAGCCTGTCCCGCGCCTCATCATCGCGGTGATGCTCAAAGTCAGGGACAATGAGAATCCCACGGATGCGATATCCCTCCCGAAAACACGTGCGACATTGTCGTAGCGGCCGCCGCTTATTATCGGGAATCCGACCTCATAAGTGTAACCCTTGAAGATAACGCCGGTGTAATAATCGACGCTCCCCAAAAGGCCCAGGTCGACCGTTACATATTTCGTAAACCCATAGCAATCGAGGATTTGCAGAATCTCGCGGATGTTTGAAAGTGCGGCCTTCGCACCCTCGTCGGTGACGGCTTTTTCGAACGCGTCCAAAGTATCGTACGTGCCGTAACCTTCGGACAGCATCAGGAGCAACTTGGTGTCGTCCTCGGACACTCCCGCGGCTTTCGCGGTCTTTTCTACCGTGACCGAATCCTTGCGCTTGATGGCTTTCTTGATTTCCTCAGAGCTCTCATCCGTGAGTTTTAGCTGGCGGCAAAGGCCTCTGAAAAACTCAACCTGACCGATGGAAACCTGCAGGTCCGTTATGCCCAGGCTCAACGCGGATTTTATCGCAAGCACGATAACCTCAGCGTCGGCCGAAGACCCGGATGCTCCCATCAATTCAACCCCGGCCTGCGTAAATTCGCTCTGCTTTCCTCCGCCGGAGTCGTTGAATCTGTACATGTTTTCGATGTACGAAAGGCGCAGCGGCAGAGTCTCGTCTTTGTAGACGGTCGCGGCAAAGCGCGCGGCCGGCACCGTACCGTCGTAGCGCGAGCACAGCATCCGTCCCTTGTAGTCGCAGTATTTGTAAAGGCTTTCCTCCTTCACAAAATCCATATCCGTATATATGTCGCAGTACTCGACTCCGGGCGTTTCTATCTCGCTGTACCCGTGCATCGAAAAGAGAGACCTGAGGTTCCCCTCAAGCCCGCGCTTGAAGACGCAGATTTGCGGCAGAGTATCGGTAAACCCGTCCGGTGTATAAAACTTATTGGTTCCCATATGTTCTCCTTTTTACTTTAGTTGACTAAAGTATTATAAAGCCCAAACCGATTTTGTCAAATCATTTGTGGTACTTTTCGCCCCCGGCAATCTTGAAGGCGCGGTATATCTGTTCCAAAAGAATAAGCCTTGTCATCAGATGCGTCAAAGTGATTTGCCCGAAACATATTCTGCGGTCGGCCCTCGCTGTCACCTCCGGCGACAAACCGTTTGAGCCGCCTATGGCTACGGATATTTTTGAGCCTCCCTTTTCGAGGTCTGAAATCAATGCTTCGGACAATTCTTCGGATGTGTATTCTTTTCCGTGAAGATCCAAAACCCAGAGGACATCGCCGTCCCCGACATGCTTTAAAATCTGCTCCCCTTCCTTTTCCAGCGCGGTTTTTACAGGGATAGAGTCGGGGCTGTCCGGGACCTCGGTTATTTCGACCGCGGCATATTTGGAGATTCTTTTCTTATACTCCCCGATGCCTTCCTTAAGCCATTTGTCTTTGATTTTTCCGGGAGCGATTATTCGGATTTTCACACGGTGTACCCCTCAGTCGGTTGAAATTTGTCGGCAATTTTAAGGTTGTAGTCGACGCCTTCCTTCATGCCGCGCAAGGCTAAATAATCCTCTATCGTATCGCGCGCAAGTTTCTCTGTGTTGTTGTTCGGAGACAGGTGTCCGATTATAAAATTCTTTGTGCCTGAATCTATCAAAAATTCAATGAATTCGGCGCTTTCGAGGTTGCTTAAGTGTCCGCCGTCACCCCTTATTCTCTGCTGTGTCACATACGGGTAGTCACCGTACGTGAGCATGTCCGGGTCGTAGTTGGACTCAACCAGGATAGCGTCGACGCCGCGGGCAAAATTCTTCATACCGGGCGTTAAGTGCCCCAAATCCGTGAAGACCCCGACGGATTTTCCCGTGATCAAATTGCTTATCTTGTAGCACACCGAACCGCCTATGTCGTGGGGTGTCGGGAATGCCATAACCTCAGCGGCAAACGGCATCTCAACGATTTCATTTTCTTCGATGACGATATCTTCGGAAGCGGGATGGGACTTGGTGCATTTCTTTTGTATTTCTCTGTGCGTGTTCGCCGTCGCGTAAACCGGGGTATGGTATTTTCTTACGAAAACATCTATCCCTTTGATGTGGTCGGTATGCCCGTGAGTTACGAAAATCGCCTCGATGTCGTCGGGTGCAATCCCCAAACTTAAAAGTGCGTCACCCGTCTTTTTGCAGGTTATTCCGCAGTCTATAAGAATATAAGACCCGTTACAGTTAACGAGTGTCGAATTTCCATGACTGCTGCTGAATAACGGAATCAGAGACAGGCAGTCGCTCATGCCTCGGTGTCCTCCGGAGCGGGATCGTAATTAACACGCTTTATGTCCGCACCGATGGACTTTAACTTCTGCACGATATGCTCGTAACCTCTGTCGATTCTGTACGCCTCGGTGATGTAAGACGTCCCTTCGGCCGCCAATGCCGCGCAAACCAACGCTGCGCCGGCTCTCAGATCGGTTGCGGCCACCGTTGCCGACTTAAAATTCTCGATGCCTGTGATGAGCGCGATTCTGTCGTAAACCGTGATGTTTGCGCCCATCTTCGCAAGCTCGGGAATATACTGGAATCTGTTCTGCCAAACGTTCTCGTGCATGCGGCTCATGCCCGAGGCCTTGCACAAAAGCACAACGGTCTGAGGCTGCAAATCGGTGGGGAACCCGGGGTACGGCGAAGTCTTGACGTTTGTGGCGTACAACTCCTCGTCCGGTGCGGGATTATAAACTCTGATAGATTCGTCCCCTTCCTCAACACAGTATCCCATCTCGCGCATCTTCGCGGACAGTGGCTCCATGTGAGTCGGGATCAGATTATGGATTGTGACATCACCGCCGGTGACTGCGGATGCAATCATATACGTGCCGGCCTCAATCTGGTCGGGAATAATCGAATAAGTAAAGTTTCCCGGAAGCACCGGAACACCCGTGATTTTGATGGTGTCGGTACCCGCGCCCTTTATTCTCGCGCCCATGGAGTTTAAAAAGTTTGCAACGTCAACTATATGGGGCTCTTTGGCCGCATTGATAATCTCGGTCTTGCCCTGTGCCTTGCAGGCAGCCAGCATCGCATTGATTGTGGCGCCTACGGATACGATATCAAAGAAAATCTTGGTCCCGTGCAACGGGTTTGCGGTTAAATTTACAATGCCGTTCTCGATGTCGGAAGGCTTCGAACCGCGCGCACCCATCAGTCGGAAGGCCTTCAAGTGCAGGTCAATCGGGCGCTGTCCGAAATTACAGCCACCGGGAAGCCTTATCGATGCTTTCCCGCAGCGCGACAACATCGCGCCCATTAGATAGTAGGACGCGCGGATTTTGGAAACCAAAGGTCCCGATGCTTTATATGTATTTATGGTTCTGGGGTCGATGTTATAGGTATGGCTGTCGACAGCCTCAACCGTCGCACCCAAAGACTTGCAAAGCTCGAACATGACGTGGACGTCGGAGATGTCAGGAACGTTTTCGAGCGTGCAGGGGCCGTCGACCATCATGGCCGCGGCGATGATGCCGAGGGCTGCGTTCTTGCTGCCGCTTATGTCAATCTCCCCTTTAAGAGGAGCGCCGCCCGTTATTTCATAGGCGTACGGCTTCTTTATATCAAATTCTTTATCTGCCACAATTTGCCTTCTTTAAAACTTCATTCACTTAAAGGATTTGAGTCATCCATAAGTTTCTTGAGCGAAGATTCGCTCTCCGCCGTTTTATTATACCTTTTTCGCGGCGCAGATGGATGAACAGTAGCCTTTTCTTTTTTCATTTCTGTGTCATTTTTCGCGGAGGCGGCGCTCAGCTGCGTCACAGGCTGTGTCAGAAGTTTTCTGGCCTCTTCCTTTTCGCGGCGGATTCTCTCCTCCTCCGCGGCCCTTGCGGCCTCCTCTTCGGCCGCCGCCCGCGCGGCTTCCTCGGCTTCTTTTACCGCAATCTCCTCTTCCGTGGGAGCGGCAGGCACGGCTTCCGCCACAGCAGGTTGCGGCACTTCCGCCCCGGGTTCGGCAAAATACTCCTCACCGTCGAAAAAGTCATCATCCACAAACAGCAACTCCTCCAAAAGATTCTCGAACCTTCCGGTATCAAACGAGCGCAGCAGATTTACCGTGGTTTTCTGTTTGTCCTCGGCGGAGCACTTCTCGTACGCCTCAACCTTCCCATACAAATCCTCATATTCGTAGGACCTCACGGCCTCGCAGATCTGAAGGCACAGATTGGCCGCGGCGGACTTATAAATCGGCATGTCGCTGACAACCCCGCTCAACGCGTCCTTATGAACCGACTCGAAAATATTATGCGCCGTAGGGATATTAAGATTAAAAGTCGACCCGGTCCTAACGGCTGAGGTGACGCTTATGGACCCACCGTGCATCTCGGCAATTTCGCGTGCAATGGAAAGGCCTATGCCGGAGCCGCCCACCTCGCGCGACCCTGAATTGTCCACGCGGTAGAAGCGCTCAAACAGGTGGCCCAATGACTCTTCGGGGATTCCGCGACCGTTGTCCTCGACCTGAACGCTCACCTGATCGCCGATGGTAGTGATGATTATTCGAATCTCGTTGGCAACCTTTTTGCCGTCGTAGTCTATATATTTGATTGCGTTCGTGAGCATGTTGATGATGACTCTCATCACAAGGCTTTGATTGCCGTAAAGCAAAGGATATGTCTCATTAGCCGGCGGCACAATCTTAACCCTGTCGGCCCCGGGGTACTCAGACACCGCTCCCATGGCCTCGGCCGTGCAATCCCTGATGTCGAAAATCCCCATCTTATTGGTTTGCGAGGCTTCCGAAAGCACGAGAAAATCCCTCACGATATCTTCCATCCTGTCGGCATTGGCCGAAATTCTGCCGCCCCAGCGCTTCAGAGCGTCATAAGAAGGCATGTGATCCGGAGTTATGTTTTCGAAAAAGTAATTCGACATCTTAATTACGGTCAGCGGGGTCTTGAGTTCATGCGAGACATTCGCGGCCAAATCTTTCTGGCGCCGCTCGTCGTCTTTTATCTGCGTGATGTCGTCGACGATTACAATCTTGAGGTCGTGGCCTGTAAACATCTCATATTCTTCGGCGGCAAATGCGTTCCTTATGATCTTAATCTCGTAAATTTTCTTGTCCGAAAAATAGTTTGCCCTTATAACGTTTATGCCGTTCTCGCACCCCAAAATATAAGTTGATTTAAGCTTGTTGTCCCCGTCGTCATAGAGGTCCAAAAATGTATCCAAAGTCTTCGGAACGCCGTGTTTTGAGGTAAATCCGGACATATTGAAAAGAGTTTTGTTGACATATACCGTGCCGTTTTTGTCGTATACGACAATCCCCAAACCGACTTCGTCCAAAACGGATTTTTTCACCAAATCGCGGCCCGCGAGTTTGCTGTATTCGTCGCCGACCTTCTTTCTCAGGGAAATGTTTCCCACAAAATATCCCACGGCGATTCCCGCCACAAGCAACAATAAACAAAGGACAATCGCGTAAACAAAATTGTCCTTTAAAAGCGCGAAAAAACTCGACCCGGATAAATAAATCACTTTTATTTCAGATCGTTCGGGAAGAAATACCCGAAACCGCGGCGCGTGAGAATGTACTTGAAATACTTCTGATCGGGCTCGACCTTCTGACGCGTTCTCTTAATCGTAACGTCAACGGTGCGCTCGTCTCCCAGGAAATCGTACTTCCAAACCTGCTTCAAAAGCTCGCCTCTCGAGCAAACCCTGCCGGCATTCTGCTCTAAATACTGCAGCAACTGAAACTCACGGTTTGTAAGCTCACAACTCTCCTCATACTTGAACGCCTGCATAGCGTCTCCGTCGATTATAAGCTCGCCGTTGCAATAAACATGTCTGTTGGATTCTTCCTTTGCGCCGCCGTTGGAATACTCGGTTACGCGTCGCAAAATCGATCTGATTCTCGAAAGCAAAGCATTGGGGTCGTACGGTTTTGCCACGTACATATCGGCTCCGCCGTCCAATGCAATCGTTTCATATGTGGAACTGTCGCCCTTGCCCGTAACCACAAGAACAGGGGTCTGAAAACCGGCGGCTCTGTATTTCTTAAGGAATTGCATCCCGGACATTTCAGGCATCATCCAGTCAAGCAAAATCAAATCTATCGACTTATCCGTCGTGGCCTTCTCGTAACCGTCGGTCGACTTGGTCGCCACAACGACCTCATATCCCGCGCTGTCAAGGATTTCAGCCAGCGAACTGACTATCGTTTTATCGTCGTCAACAATCAATATTTTTGCCATTTCACACCTCAGAAAACGTTGCCGGAATTTCCATACCTTTTCCATTTTACCAATAAATGTAATCTTGGCAAATGTAATTATTACATTTTTTGTAATTTAAAAGAAAAGGCTCTTTGCGTCGTCCGCAAAGAGCCTTGTATAATCCGGCGGCGATCTATCTTTCCGGGCCGTTGCCAGCCGAGTATTGTCGACACGAACGAGCTTAACTTCTGTGTTCGGGATGGGAACAGGTGTGGCCTCGCCGTAATAACCACCGGAATGGTTGAGAGCCTTATACCCTCAAAACTACATCGAAGACCAAACGCTCAAGAGAGAAGTTTTGAGATAAATCTTTCCTGTGTCTTGAATATTTGTAAGACATTGAACATAACTTGTGGTCAAGTCTTCGGACGTTAGTACCGGTTAGCTGAACATATTTCTATGCTTACACGCCCGGCCTATCAACTGG